>Ga0307376_10004089_pt1 | contig 13451 bp, 10 predicted proteins | sample TR2MG_FD_202536 | JGI IMG/M metagenome (GOLD analysis project Ga0307376, IMG submission 202536) | Soil microbial communities from Risofladan, Vaasa, Finland - TR-2 | ecosystem: Environmental > Terrestrial > Soil > Coastal area > Acid sulfate soil | place: Finland: Risofladan, Vaasa | collected...
TAAACCAACCGCCGCCGTTATCATTACCACTTGATAGGCTTTTCAATAGACACATCTGGCCGTCGAGTTTCTCTAATACCTTCAAGGCAGTAGTATCGGCCGCCGTTTGCATCGCGTATGACGGAGCAGTATATAATATCATTATATTTGAAATATATTCTATTCCGTTAATGTAAATATCATACATCCCCTCCGGGACATCGCTTATATCTTCCCAATAATATCGACCGGCATCCAACCATATTAAGTCAGCAATCTTAACATCTGATTGGTACAGATCAACATTCTGGTTTTTGATCGGCCGGCCATTGGAAGATTCTACCACTATCGGCAGGAAGTATTTTTGTCCAAAAGACTGGCCAATTAAAACAACCAGGAATAATAAAACATACTTTCTCATGTTTTTACCTTATAAAATCGTTTAAGAAAGCCTCTAATGAACCATCTGCCGTGTCTGTCTTATAGACTCGGTATTGCCTGGCCATATTTGGCATCCACCACGTAGAATCACTCGGATCAATGTATAATTGATATAATGTATCGGACTTTATAGGGCCGAATATATTATACCACGGGGTCCACCTGGCCGAGGCGGCTCTATTGCCATCATAAAAGATAACGTCGAGATAGATACTGTCGGCGGCCGCGTCTGTACTATCAGAGCTGAACTCTATTTTATAAATACCGTCTATCTCACCGATCGGCAATAACTTTGTATAAACCGTATCAGTGCTATCGAGATAGGTGATTGCGCTTCCCCACACTTGCTGGTTATACGTTCCTGTCCGTGCCGGATAAAGGTCAAACGGCCCCTCACCCCAAGACTGCCCATATATAGGAACAGTCAATAAAGCAATTAATAAAACTAAAAATGATTTCATTACGTTGTACCTCCAATTATTCTTTTTCATAAGTTGTCTTAACTCCTAATCCCATTGAATTAGCAATCGCGTCAAATGTTTCTATTTCTCCGTTTAGTCTGGCAATTAAATACTGAATCTGTACCGGCTGGGATCCTTTAATCTGTGATAGTATATAAGATGGAACCTGTTCCATTCCGATTAAACCTTGTTTCTGATAATCCCAAGTTACTGTTTCCCCGGCAAGTTTGCCATATTTGGGGTCACCTTTCTTATATCCGTACTTTTTGCTGGTAGTTTTATAAACGCCCTTTTCCGTATCAACCCCCAATAATTCTTGAATCGTAGTAAATCTTCGCCCTGCCCAATCCGTACCAACTAAAGCCTCAAAGATAGTTTTAAATATAACACTGCCTTTATGTTTCGCTGATGTTGCCAATGACTTAATTGGATCTGGCCAACCACCCTTAGTGTTTTGCCCTATAATGAATTTAATCGGGTCTTTAAAGTGACCCATAATTCCGAAATATTTCCTTCTTCTCGTTGTCCCACCTAATGCCTTATATAGCGGGGTTATATCAACATCTAAATATTTCAAGCCGCCCTGTTCATAGGCGCGTTTATAGTTCCTTACAAATCTTTCCCAGGCGCCCCTTGCTTCTTCGTCGTCCTCATCCCAGGAAGCCATTAATAGATTGCCAATAACCGTTAAGCCTAATCCCCTTGTTATTACACCAGCCCAAAACTTCCGGTATAGCTTACCCTCGTCACCGTGCTTAAACATCTTAACCATCGTCCTGACGTTCGATTCTGTCCAATCAGGCGCGAGTGCAAGTAGCCTAAATATATGCTGTAATGTAGGGTTCCGACCGAGCCTTTGCAAATGTAGCCCACCGAAATCGTCATTAATCAGAGCGGCGGCCATTTTAGCGGCTTCGTCAATATCTATATCCGGATGTTTCTTTAATAGGTTTCTGTATTCAATAATAGCTGACTTAGCCTTTAATCCGGCTCCAAATTCGCCAAACAAGAAGTCGGCCTGTCTGTCTCTTAATTCGTTGATTTTATCTTTAATAGCCTTGGTCGCGCCGGTCCTGTCGAGTATATTCCCAACGAACGTTGCTTCTCTGACTAATTCCTCGCTCCAATCCTGCTTCACACCCAACGTAAGCCCGTTTTTTACCAAATGCTGTATGATGGGTGCTTCTTCCTCTATCATGCGCACACCGTCCCGATAGGACTGTCTGATGTTCATTTCCTTTAAGGTCTTGCCCGTAGTACCGAAATAATACGATCTCATAAACGCCAGATGATGAAAGAAAGAACTTTGCAATATCCAACTTTTTATAATGGCGTTATACTTTGTTGTTGTTTTGATAATATCGCCGGGTAAACCAGGTATCTCCATTAAGCTAGAAATACCCAATATATTATTAAGATTATCGGCCTGTTTCTTCGGCGCATACAACTGCCGTTTCTCAAAGAGATTACCTTCCTCGTCCTGGATAAAGTTCCTGCCGTACGTTTTTCCTTCTTCTATCTTGCCGGCAAATCCCCAATATGTAAAATTCGGATGCTTTATTAACACACGGCCTTCACCCATGCGCGTAGTAAGCAAGGGTTCGCCATCAATGGTTTTAATCTTCCTCAGTGTCTTTATGAAATTCTTATCCTCAATAGTCCTGACGATTTCAGTTTTTAATACTTCCAGATTATTAGTTCCGCCCGCGACCTTTAACTCTAAGCCTAAAGCCTGACCCTCGATGATGGTCATTATACGCCGTTGTTTCGCGTGTCTGGTAGTGGTTCCGAATAATCTATGTATTTCAGTCGGAGTTTTTTTCTCAATATCCCATATACGGCCAGCGTAGTTATCTAAAACATTCCTTATCACTCCGGCGTCCAGCGCTTCCATTCCCAGCGTTTGATATGATTCGCTCATTTCATCGGCTATTTGTTTAATCTCAGTAGGTAAGCGCCTGGATAAATCAACAATTCTCCGTTGTTCATCGGTCAGTTTGTCCATTATCTCACGGTCTTGAACTACTTCCGGATGGCGTTTTGTATCGATATATATCTGGATAGCCCGGTCTAAATCTTTTTCAGTCTCGCCGTATCTTTTGGCTCCGGTATATTCTTTAATTCTTCTCTGGAATCTTCGCTTTTCAGAGTGCGCACTCAATACACGAACGTCTTTATTACCAAACCATACGTCTTTTACTTTCTCCCATACTTTGCTAATATTTTCCTCGGCTTCGTTATCTGTTTCAAACTTTAATGTTTCCTGGAATAGTGTGGTCTGTTTTTTCTTCTCGGCTTGAGCGAATAAATCCTCCTGGCCTTTTGCTTCTTCTTTGGTCAGTTTTTGTTTTAATAATTCCTTGTCTTTGAATTTCTGCACTATTGTTTTGAGTTTCGTTACATCGATACCCTTTTTTGCCATTTCATTTACATATTTCTTCTCGTATTCAGGTTTTACCTCGGCACCTTCTTCCTCTTGAAATAACGCTTCTCCGGCTCCGATTGTTACCTGAAACTCGTCTAATTCCATATCATCGGGTATTGCGCCTTCGTTCCGCGCTTTTTTGTAAATCTCTTCTAATTGCGCCCTATCGTATTCTTTCTCTATCCCCTCGGTCGCAATCTCGGCCAATTTTGCATTATCTCTGATATTCTTTAGTAACCATTCGCCAGGCAACATACCTTCCGGATTTTTGTCTATTACGCCTTCCCTGATAGCTGTGGCGCCCAAATCATCTAATCCTACACCCTGCCCCTTAGCGGCTCCGACCTGTAATTTTATCCCGGCTTCTTCTCTTTGATTTATTCCGTGTTCGGCTAAGTGTTCAGGTTTAATCCTACCCCTCTGAGCAACCCACTGTCTGACTGTTTTAGGAGCAGCCTTAGTCTTTGCCGCCTTTGTCTCTTTTACCTCACCACCCAACATTCTGTTAAATACATCTTTCATTTTAGGCGTTAATTTGACATCAATAGCCGATCCTTTGATCCGGCCGTATATTTCACTGATCCACGCTTTAAACTTCTCAAAGACTGCTTTTAGTTTAGCAGTAGGCGCCTGGCCTGTCTGTAAGTATCTTTCAAATCCCCGGGCAAATTTCTCTTCCGCTTTCCGTGTCCAAGTCTTTTCATCAGCCCATTCCAAAACGGTCTGCATATCTTTAGTATTCAAATCCCTGCGGAATATATGAGCTAATTCGTGTACGGCCGTTGATACGTTCGAAATCTCAAAGGCATGGACAATCGCCCTGCCATCCTGCAAGAACTCAACGGCGCCCTGGGCTTTCTGGAATAACGGCTGGTAGTTTTTTAAAAAAGAAATTGCCGTGTTTTTTGATTTTTGTATTCTCGCCTTATCTTCTTTACTTAAATTTTCTATTTCCGATAAATCAATATTTTTAAATCCATTTATACCTATATCATTTTCCGAAACGATTTTATATTCTACGTTTTTGTCTTTGTAGTAATCAACGGCTGCCGATTGTTTCTCTAGTGTTGCTGATTGGTCTAATTGATATCTCGGTTTTATTTCCTCTACAACAACGGAACCGTCATTATACGTAACTTTTATGTCAGGATTGTAATATTTACCATTAAGCAACTTTATTCTATCAGAACTTCTTTCTACTTTTTCCACTGATTCATCATTATTTAGTTGTTGTACTCTTGCTAACTCATAAAAACTATCAACGTGTATTCCATGTGTATTTGCTTTAATCCCGTATGTTTTCAATCTCCCAAGTGATGCCCTTAATGCCTGTGCCTCTGATGCTGTTCTTGCGTATCCTTCTTTTTTGGCGTTTTTTCGTACGGTTGATGGGCTAATACCCAAAGATTCACCTATTTCATAACTGTTAAGTTCTTCGCCCAAGTATAGCCTTTTTATTTCTTTTTTTACATTATCTGGCAAATCTCGCACATCTTTTAATGCCCTGTTTTTGTTGTTTGCTTTTAATATACGATGTACCGTACTTGTCCCTATATTCAATCTATCTGCAACTGATTGAATACTATTACCATCTTCGTATTTTCTTAAAACTTGTTTTTTTACATCTTCCGTTATACCCTTTGTCTCTGCTGGTGTCCTGATTATACCCTTGTCACGCAACCATCGTAAAATTGTTGTTTCACCTATTTCTGTGATTTTAGAAATCTCTGTAGAGGGCATACCCTTTTCATATAATTTATAAATATCATTTTTTGTTTCTTCTGTATACTTAACGCCGTCTATTTTATCAACCTTAACCTGCCTATCGCGCACAAAATCCATTACTTGTTGTTTAGATATTACCCTTTCATTCTCTTTTAGAAAATTATCAAAGTCATAAAACTCGATCTCTTCCTGTTTTATACCGGCTTTATTCAATATTCCCCTGATCTGGACTGGATTTGAACGGCTTGGCATTTTTTCCTCAAGTGTACGTTCCATCTTAGAATAGAACATCGGCGCCGCTTCCTGGTATAACTTCTCACTCTTAGCATAATCAGCCGCCCCACCTTTGCCCGTCGCTACTTCGTGGGCTTCTCTGTATAATTGCGAAAGGAAACTTGCCTCCATAGCACCGTCAATATCGCGGCTATTAAACTTTTCTTCCCACATCTTCGCATATTCTTCCTGCTTACGTTTTAACTCTTTAATTAGTTCTGGCTTATCCTGTGCCTTTAAGCCGAAATTAATAGCGTCCCTACTGGTGTGTTCCGGTTTAAACTCAGGAACCTTGCCTTCTTCGGCGGCTTGAGCCAGCAATCTATCGCCCTTTACGTTCTCTGCCTTGCCTTCTCTTATTTCCGCAATATGGCTTGAATACCATTCCTCTTTCGGCCGTCCGGTTGATTCCGCCCATTTCTCGGCTCTTGCCTCGGTAATCTCTGATACTGCGGCGGCCTGTTCATCGGATAGTTTAAACTTCGTTTTCATTTCCTGCTTAAACGTCTTAACATCCTTAATGCCCGGCTTTTCGGCTGGCTTCTCCGGTTTAGGCTTAACTTCTTCCTTCGGCTTGATCACCGGCTCTTTTGGCTTTACTTCGCCTTCTACACCGATAGTAGCCTTTATTTCCTCCGGTTTGATCACTGGCTCTGGCGCTTTTTCTTCCGGCGGCTTAACTTCCTCCGGTTGTGCGGCCTTAACGGCTGGTTCGGATGGCGTAACTTCTTCCTCCGGTTCTAATGCTACAATATTTCCTTGTTCATCCCTGACAATCCCGGCTTCACCAAAAGTTCCGCCGCCACCCTTACTTAAGGTTGTTGTTTCTGATATTGCCCCAGGCGCTAACATTAACGCCATCGGCAAGGCAACTTCTTCGATAACATTTCCTACACGCTCTAAGTTTTCTGTTAAATCTTTTGTTTCTAACTTAGTGTCTTTAAAGAAGTTACTTAAATATTTTGAGCCCTCTTCGGCTATAATCTGTACCACTTCCTGCAAAGCTTCTTCGCCTACTTCTGTAGCCCAATTTGCTCCGTATTTAGCGGCCATTCTTCCAACGGCCTGTTTAACGGTTCCGGCAATGACTTCTTTCGCTGCCTGTTTTAAACCTGGGATAATTTTGCCTACCTGGCTAAATTCAATCGCCGCATATAACACACCGGCCGGATGAGAAACTATTCTCGCTATATCGTCTGATACGCCGGCATCCCGAATTGCTCCATACATTGCCCCAGTGCCTTGCCGATACCAGTATTGCCCGGCTCCTAACATAGCACCTAAACCAAAACCACCAGGAATAGTAAAAATTTCTTCCGGCGTTAAGAATTGTGGACCGGCCTGACCTGCTGCGGCGGCTATCCCGGCCAATGTAACACCAGCCGTAAAGCCTTCTAACGTACCTTGGGCCATCGGCCCGGCCATCGCGGCGACTGAGTGCATCGCTTTACTCAAGAAGTTATCTGCTTTTAAAGGATCTTCCTGAGCCATCTTTTCATACTTATCTCTAATTTCTTTTACTTCGTCGTAATTCTTCGTACCCATGGAAGCGTCATACATCATAATATCGATATCGGCTGACTTCATTCCACGCTTAAATGATTCCTGCATATTTTCCACAAAACCGCGTTCTTCCTGTGGCACAATCTGGCCTGTTTGATAATCTTCGTGAATCTTTCCCATCTGTGCTACACCGGTTGAAGAAGCAACTGCGCCCATACCAGCCTGTATCGGGGCTTGTTGGGCAAGCATTGTCGGCGGTTCTGGCGTAGATAACTGTGTCTCCGGTCCGGCCCTTTGTAGCGTAGTCTCTATTTGTCCCTCAAAATCATTGAAAGTATCGCCGATATCATACCGACGGCTCACAGTCTTATATAGCGACTGGCGCTTTTCCGGATCGTGGATATTGATTACAAAGTCGTCATACGTACCGACATCATAATCTCCGGAAACTGCATCATACAATGTTTTAAGTTTATCTGTCATTTTTTAGTGGAACCCCAACCAATTACGGGTATCTTTATATTAGAATCTTGCTCTTTTAAAAGTTCGGCCGTTTGTGTCTGGATATCGTCTAATTGTGCCGTGTATTCTTTATATTTTTTAGGATCGATGATTTTATCAAGCGCGTCCATTGTTTCGCTCTGCCGTCTTTTTATTATCTCGTTAAATTGTTCTTTCAGAACAGCCAGACGAGTATCTTTAGGCTCTTTTGGTGTAGTCGGCTTAGTCTTGCCAACCTGGCCGATCTGCTTCCTGGTAAGGTCTGCCTTCGCCGTTCTTTCTTTTTCCAGTGACTTAGAAGTTTCCACATCCTGTAATATCTTCTGCCGTTCGGCTGATTTTTTAAGAAATGTCTGTTGTTCATCAGGTGTCGCATTGGCAAGGAAGGAAGAAACATCAGCCGGGCCTGCAGGTTGTTGTGCCTGCCCTGGCGCTGGCGCTAATGCTTCCATGTCCATCGGCCAATAGTTCCCTGTTGATCCTTTATATCGTTCTTGTGCGCTCATCTTAACAAGGGCTGGTGTTTCAGGATTATCAATTTTTTCCCTTAACACACTTCTTTCTTCTCTTTCTATCTCGTTCCTTTTTTCCTGATTTGCTAGATAGGACTGTAAACGCTGCTTACCGGCGGCTTGTATAAAACCACTGAATAACGTTGCCACGCCCTCTTTTACGCCAAATTTAGGCATTGTCTACCTCCTATTATACTAATTGCCCTGCCTGGCTACCTGCCGCAGCGCCCATCGGACCGCCAATCAAGAAACCAGCACCGGCCCCTATCCCACCCAATATCGTTCCCCAAAAGCTAGAACTTGCCTGATCTTCGGACATTTGCTGTTGCATTTGCTGTCTTTTCATTTCCATTTCAGCGCCCAAAATAGTCTGCCAGGCACTCCGATTAGCCTCATCTGCATAGGTTCCAATATCAACACTTCCCTCGGAGATAGCTCTTTGAGCAGACAAATCAGTCCCTTGTTTCATGGCTAATTGGGTAGCGGCTGGCAAGTCACCGGCGGCGCCTAATTCCCCGGCCCTGTTATAGCCTTCGCGCTGTGACGTTCCGACATTGGCAAGAAGCCTTTGCATCATTGACTCTACGTTACCTTCATCAACGCCTAATCTTTTCATCCAATCTGAGTATTTAAATGGCATCTTTATTTACCTCTTTTATTTTTTTATCTAACTCATCGATTTTTGCTTCCAGGCGCTTAATCTCATCGGATTGCTTTTTTATTGACTTCTCATAATCCATTTTTTTCTTTGCAAAGATTAACTGGCCGTTAATTACTTCTAACCTGTTACGTGGCGACTTTTCGCCTATATATATTGAATTACTCGATGTTACCAGATCACGGCAATAAATATCCTTCTCAGTCACAAAATCTATCTCGACCATCCCCTCAACCGCTTCTCTTAATTTTTCAAGAATAACGCCCAGATCCCTATCTTCCCCGCGATAAACCGGAATATTTGGTATTGTACGCTCTGCCATTAGAATCCTTTGGGTCTAAATTCCAACTGAATACCCTTAATATCAACAGAATTGGCGCTTGCTGACGTTATTATCTCCAATTCAAGGGTTTCTGCTATATAATTAATAAACGACTCGTAGTCGGCGTCTAAGGTTAAATTAACCGGCGTTCCAGATCCATCTAAATAGATCCTGGCCGTCGGCGTATCGTCAGAGACGTAATCAACAAACACTTTTTTATAAGATATCCCTGCCCGTTTACCAAACCTCGGATTTTTCATTATCAAAAGTTTAACCAACGTATTGACTGTCTCGTCCGGGGTTCCGTTCCAATCTACTATCTCCGTTAATGACGCCGTTAGTAAGTGACCATCATCACTGATCGTTTTCATTAAGACTTCGGTGTCGGCCGAGAAATAAAACCATGGACTTATGAATTGCCGTCTAAATGCTTTGCGATCAAAGACAAATATGATCCCATTCGGGAAGTCTGTATCGGTATATGTAGGAAAGCAAAACCATATCTGATCTTTTAAATAATTATACCCGGCCACACAGGCCGCCATTTCTGCGGCTGATAGTGTTTCATTCCACCACTTAAACAAGGGCTCACCTATGAAATGTGTCTGACGGCCAATAGCCATGACCGGGCCTTTATAGGACATCCAGGCAACCACATAATCGCTTAGTTTTACAATAGATTCATGGTTAGTACATCCATAATCAAGGAGATCATCGTCCTGACTTTGCTGTGTGTTTGTTAAGATGGATATGCGACTAGTCTGAAACTTACTAAACAAGAATACATCCTTGTCTACGCCAACGCATCCTGTGGGTTCATATCGTGGTCTTATGATGTTTAACGAAGGCATTATATCCGGACTACCGGGAACACTGAAATAGCCAAATCCATCATCACGGCCGAAGATAAAATAACGCTTATTCGCTTCACAGGCGTATTTATACTTCAAATCATCAAGACCTTTATCACCAGATGGTATATTCCGATGAGTAAACATTTCACTGCCCAGGCTCCGGTAAAAACTGTCATACGCAAAACGGTACCGATGCCAGGTACTAAAATCGAACCAGCGCGAAAATACAGTGCAATCTTCCGTTATGTTTTGTAGGGCAGCCGCCCCACTCGTAATAGCAAATCTGGTAACTGCGCCACCAGGATAAGACCTGCCGCCCAATAAATACACATAATCAACGGCCGAATAGGTAAGTTTTATATGAAACCCCTCCATATCGAACGTTTCCCAATCCGTATTGGTAGCAAAGTCTATGTACGTCGGCGGATTGGCATTTTCAAATGTGCCACTTAAAGTAAAGATATCATCGCCATCATCTTCTAATGGAATCCGTTCGAGGAAATAAGAATCATATAGTTTAGTTGCTTCGGGAGAAGTGGATATTTGAGCGACAAAAACATCGATAGCGGTTATTCTTTTTTCTTTCAGCTTGTCGGCTGCCAAAACATCGAGATAAACGTCAAATGATTCACCGGCTGCCAGCGTTACTGTAAATTCAGAGATAGCCGCAAAGTCATTTCTCGGAAATCCCAACTGATAACCATCGATCACCGGCGCATAATATAATAAATAAGTACCTGCCCCCGGTCCGGTTTCGCCAGTTTTTAAGATTGTGTGTGGATTTATTGAGTTTGGAAAAAGAATCTCCCCGACGGAATCATTCATAAACTGATCGCTTAAATACTTACCTGCTGGGATAGCCGCCGCCGTTGCATTTGGGAATCTTGACCTTGCATCGGTGTAATAAGCAATCATCGGCAAGTCAGTAGCCGCGTTTATCCCGGCGCCTGTCCTTATCTTCTTCTCATAAAAAACAGGATATACCCTATAAGTTGTACTGCCAGCCGTCCGTTCGTCGTTTGTAAAGGCCGCTAAGGCTCCGTATGCGCCCCCAGAGTACACTGATTCCCTTATGGTCGTGCCTTTTTGAATAAACAGTTGCCGGCCGCCGTTCTTATCGATCCATTCCAGCATTTCAGCAAGAGTAGTTTCGCCGGTTATTATCTCTTCATACCCTGGGCGTTTCTTTAAAGTCCCGATTTCGTGCGCTATCTCATAGTTAATCAGCTTTTGAAAGACATACGGCGGCAAGTTCTCCGGGGCAATTATATTCATAACCCCCTGAAAAGGACTTTGACTACTACCTATACTCAATAACTGTGTTGGAGAACGCATACATTCCTTAACTTATAAAGTAATAATTACCATCTACATCGGTTGTTACGCTGTCTTGTGATACCCAATTTTCAGTAATATCGTACTGATCGTCGCCTTTAGCCGGTATAAACCAATGGCGCCAGGTTCCGCCGGTATCTCTATAATGAGTTTTCTGCGGGGAAAGTCTGATTTTTGTTTGTAAATATGCCTGATACGCAACTTCTTCCAAATCGGCCAATTCAACCTTTAGTCGCATTTTAAGAAGATCCATGAAATCGCCCTGATGTACTTCCGGTAGGTCAATTTCGTCGGTATCGTCCGTCACTTCTTCAATATCCCTGACATACTCAATATCCATCTGAACACCTGCGCCAGGCGTATCTTCCAGTACGATTGTGTCAAGTACAAATGTCCAGTGCTGATCTACCCAGGCAGCATCCTCGTAATAGAACCACAATATCTTAGCAATAACGCCCTGTAACTCGTAATTAGTCTCTGCGGCCGTAGTTTCGGCTCTATACCGTTCCATGTGAATAGCGGCGGCGGCGTTATATTCCCTGGCAACCTGATTAATCGTATCGATCAACTCGTCATCCGTAAAGTCGGTTAGCCGTTCTTCCGGGATATTTCTAATAGCCCACATCTGAATCCGGTTTTTAACGTCTGCTACTGTTAATATCATTTAACACCAACCCCGGCTTCAAACCTGGCCGTATTTGCTAATTCAAACTCTTCCAGGAAATCGAAACACCTGGCTATAATTAAACTAACAAGAATCGTATCGCCTACTGTAGAGAAAGAAGTCGTAACGGCTCCGGTTAGTGTTGGATGTGTTTTTATGTAATCAAGATACGCGACTGTATAAGAAGTAGGTTTAACGTATAGATTCCCGTCTGCGACAAACGCGATCGGTTTCCTGGTGGTAGGTGTAACGATAAAATTAGAAGAATCCCAAAGATTAAAAGCGTCGGCCGTGAGGTAAAGTTTAGCGCGTAACTTTGAACTTGATACTTTAACACCGGCTGGTGCTTCGTAATCAGTAGGTAACGCGCCAATACCGGTTGTTAATGCAATAGATTCATCAATAGCCAACAATGCCTGAATAGGCGCAAGGTCTTTTTTCTCAACAAAGAACCATATCACTTTAGCCGTTAATTCATTCGCAAATGTAGCAATATTATTCGCATGAATCTTAGAATACGTCGGTGACGACATATCAGCCGCCAGCCTCGCATACACACGACTATTGATCGCAGCAAGATTAATAGACATACGACAATCCTCCGTAAGTTAAAATACGTGATCCGGGGTTAGCCGGACCACATATTCGTTAATGTTTACGGATTCGTGCCGTTGCCTGTCGCTATCCTGGCGACTCCTTCAGCGCCCGCAATGTCTTTTGTCGCAGTAGCAACAAAGACAAATGCCCTATTCGATTCGTTGGAAGCCTGGCCGTCATACTCGACAACCAACCATATACCATTATGGTAAGCGCCAACGTTCGCAGTAGATTCAATCCCAAGAGTATCATGTACGGCCGTTCCACCCAAAGCATCAAAGTTGTGTGGAGTAACGGCTGTAAACCAAAGATTCCTGGAATTATCATAGCTGAAATGATAAATAAGATTGACATCTTCCGTACCGGCTCCGGCCGTTCCAACGGCATAACAATAACCATCGACGGCATTACAATCGGCAATTAACATCGGCTGTGAATGCCATGAACCAGCAGAATCACCAAGCGCCGGGACTGTTAAATCCCATCTGTATGTAACCTGTGTAGCCGTTTCCGATTTGGTCAAAGTGCCGACATTATATACATCGGCAGAGAATACAGGACCGACCAGAATCAGAATCGCAAACAACAAACAAGTGAGTAATTTCATTTCGTAACTCCTGTTTATAAGATTAATAATTACAATTACTTACCTGATTACTATTCCGGGTTTTCTTTCTTCCCGGACTTACCAACTACTTCTCCATAGACCAGCATTTCTATGTTATCAACAACAGCATCTTTTGACAATTTCTTGCCATCGGAAGAAGTCTCGGCTCCTATTCCATCGGCTATTTCGCGCACGTTAGAATCGGACATTCCCCGGAAGTTCATCGGGACACCCTTTTCGACTAAGTTCGTATAGGTTAGAAGGGTCGTTTCCTGTTCGACTTTCTTCTTATCCGCCGCTATTTCTTCCGGTGTTCTGACGCGACTTATATTCCCGCGTTTAAATGCTATTGAAGATTCAAGAAATTTCTGGATCTTCGGATCGGTAGTTTTCACCATTTGTCCACCCCGAGCCCGGAAGGTTATGACGGTCTTTGTCCGCGTAACTCCTGCGGTCATTTCCTCATAAATCAATCCTTCTGGCAGGGCGATGGAATAACCAGGTTTTTTTGAAACATACCATTTTTCCATTTCTTACCTCTATTCAGTGGTTAAGGCTTAAAAATGGCCGCGTTAACGGCCATTCGATTGATTA
>Ga0307376_10004090_pt1 | contig 13449 bp, 13 predicted proteins | sample TR2MG_FD_202536 | JGI IMG/M metagenome (GOLD analysis project Ga0307376, IMG submission 202536) | Soil microbial communities from Risofladan, Vaasa, Finland - TR-2 | ecosystem: Environmental > Terrestrial > Soil > Coastal area > Acid sulfate soil | place: Finland: Risofladan, Vaasa | collected...
TCAAATGCCATCCTTCTGATGACATCCAACGCCTTGCGATCGATTGATCTTCCGTCTGAATCAGCCATATCCAATCATAGCATGGATTCCTATGGTGTGTAGACTAGATTGCTGACTGGGTAGTATTCCCCTGACATGTGAGTCAATTTCAAAACTTTTCCCGTATCCAGTCCACGCTTGAGTTGAATGCCTTCTTCAAGAGGCGTCTACTCAGAGTTTCATGTTCTTCCGCTATAAACCCATGCTTTTTCATCACTGCTTTTTGTTCGATGGCACTAAGAGGGCTGGAGCTTATTCCGCCGACACGGACGTTGGCCAGAACCCGGTCGCAAAAGGAAAAAGGTACATTCGCCCTCCAGTATCTGATCATGGCGTCGTAATCCGCGGCAATGCGATAAGAAATGTTGAAAGTTCCGTGTTCAAGATACACTTTCCTCGGAACGAAGATCGTTGAATGCGGGAGCATCCCGTTCCTTAGCCATTCGACCGGATGGCCTTCTATCCCGCAGAATCGCTCATCCATGTAAACCTTGACGATTCCATAGAGGATGGCATGCGAGTTCTTTTTGTGTTCATTGATGACGTAAGCGAAAATATTATCGCTATACCAGTCGTTGCTCGCTATTATTCCGACGAGATCTCCATGGGCGAGCCTTATTCCCTTATTGATCGCGTCGTAGATGCCCGTATCTGGTTCCGAAATTACATGATCAATTTTGTCCCTATTCGCTTCGATGATATCGATCGTCCCATCGGTAGATCCGCCGTCGACGACGATATACTCGACGTTAGTGTAATCCTGCGAGACTACGCTATCGATAGTCTGCTGAATATGATCGGCGCCATTCATCACTTCCGTGACAATCGACAACAGGGGGGTATTGTTTTCGGCGGACACACTCGACCTCTCTATATATGTCATACTTTAAGATCTGCTTCTTTTAAGAATCGCCATTCCCATTTTTTTGATGACACGAGCAGGATACCGCAGCCAGGATCTAAGCAACAATATTAATTTATAAAGCAGGACTGAAACCAAAACATACAAATGCCAACTGACCTTCTCTACCCTCAAGAGTATTTCACTATCAGACGACAGTCTCCCCTTGAGTCTTAAATAATAACGCGATGCAAATAAATGGTCCTTTTTTGTCTCAATGAAATAGACGTGCGCATAATCGTAATATTTTCTCAAATCATTGCTCATCGAGAGCGATCCGCTATGTGAAAGAAAAAAGGCTCTCGTATCGTGCACAAACGCAATCCGTCGCTTCCTGATGAGAGGCATCAAGAACATCAGCAGATCATTGCCGGCGCCGAACCGGGAAAAATCGATACCGGAGTCATTGGGAATTTGCACAAACAAAGACGATTCGACGTCCTTCCGTCTGAAAAGAGCGCACCCTGGCGACAAAGGATAATTCATCCAGGAAGACGTACCGCGATAGAACTCGGCGGCGGTAATTATCGAGTTCCGCTGTCGAATTTCATAAAAAGTAGTCGTTCTTGTTTCGGAAACAATATCGGTGGGAGAAAAGGCGAATGCGATATCTTCGCGATGGATCAAGTGATTCAGCGTAGCCTCTATGAAATTGGGTGCTATCCAATCATCGGACCAGATAAACTTGAAATATTCACCTCGCGCCTTGCTCAGGGCATTTTTCCAATTTCGAACGGGACCGATATTTTCTGCCGTACGAAACGCATGGATTCTGGAATCGTGCCGTACGTAATCGTTGACGATATCCCAGGTTTTATCCGTGCTGTAGTTATCGGAAATAATAAGCTCAAAATCATCCATCGTCTGGTCTAGCACGGAATCGATGGCGCGCCTGATGAGATTTTCACGATTGTAAACGGGAATGGCTATGCTCACGAGAGGAATATGTTCAGGCATGGATTCTCCTTCGATGGAAATGTTCACGCTAAGATCGAAGCGTCATCCTAAGCCTCAAATCCCCTCTTTTAACCAAGCGACTGTAGCTTCGATTCCAGCCTCGGCGGCGACACCCGGTTCCCATCCTATCGAGCGCTTTATGGTATCGATATCGGCCACGAATATCTTTTGATCGCTTGTCCGCCAAGGAAGGCGCTCATACTCCATCCTGATATTCAGCATTTTCTCCATGAGCGAGAAGAGTTCCAGCAAAGAGAGACTGTTCCTATATCCTCCGCCGATATTGAAGGCCTTCCCCTTGACGATTTCTATCTTTTCTGCGGCTAGGAAATACAACCTCACGATGTCCGTAGCGTATAAGACATCGCGAACCTGTTTACCGGAACCCGAAATCGTAAATGGTTTTTTCGACATTTGCATCTTGATATCGAGTGCCTGTTGACAAAACCAGCCGATCCAGCCTTGGTCGTAAGTGGCGAACTGATGTCCACCGTACATCGAGGAATGCCTGAAGACCACAGTTCTTACGCCGAACATTCGACAATAGTCCAATAGGAACTGATCGGCAGCTCCCTTCGAGCATCCATAGGGCGATTGGAAGTCCAGCGGCAATGTCTCATCAAACCCATAGGGGAATTCCTCACAGACGTACCGCGTGCCGTCCTCACGGTAGGTGTATTGCTCGAGGGAACCGTAAACTTTATTCGTGGATGAATAGAGAATCATCGTCTCAGGGGCGTATTTGCGTACCGACTCGAGAAGGTTGTGAGTCCCCACGGTATTCGTTTCAAAATCGAGTTGAGGGTTTTCTATCGAGGTAGTCATTGCAACCTGCCCCGCCAGATGGAATACCACATCGGGCTTCTCTCTTTTGATTACCGTTTCGACATCGTTTAGATTTCGAATATCGAATCGATAATGAAGGAATTTCCCGAGAGTTTGCAGCCAACCGAGATTCTTCTCGCTTCCCAAACGGGACAGATTGTCAAGTATTACGAGCTCTTCACCCCTCCGCAGGACTTCGGAGGCGAGGTTGGATCCCACGAATCCGCAGCCTCCGGTTACAAGATATTTCATACTGTTGCTCCAATGATCGACCGAAGGTAATCGTCCAGCGCCTCATAGAGAGATCTAGTGAACTCAAAACCGGTCAATGCTCTTAGTCTATTGATGTCACATTCGAATTCTATCATCTCGTTTTCGCGATATGGGATGGCTCCGAATCCCAGCTCCGATTTCGAATCGAGCTTAACTTTGAGATATTCCACTACATCGCGAATTCGTTCGCCGTGTCCGTAGGAAATATTGATGATCGATCCGATGATCGATTCTCTTTTCTGAAATAGCGCTCCCAACGCATCGGCAAAATCAGAAATGTGGATGAAATCTCTTTTCTGTTCACCGGGCGAAAGACGCAACGGGTTGTTCGATTTCAGCTGAGAGACCAGATAGGGAATCAGCTTGGTTTCGGGCTGGTATTTACCGAAAATATTGCCCGGTCTGACGACGACGGTCGGGAATCCGTAGTTCTGATGAAGCATCATTGCGGTGTTGGTCGTCAGTTGTTTCAACAATGCATAAGGCGAGTTCGGCTGCTCTCGATCCGTCTCGGAAAAGGGGGACCTTATATTTCCGTATTCTTCGGCGGAGCCGAATTGGACGAATAGTTTCAGCCGCTCGGAATCCCGGCATGCATGGAACAGCTCAAGCATGGTTTTAAGATTCGTATTTATCAGCGCATCAAAAAGCGAGAGGTCCCGTTCGGCGGTCACGACGGAAACCAAGTTGACTATCAAATCGGGATGTGATTCCGATATGATGTGTCGCAGCACTGCCGGGTCGGAAAAGTCATACCCATAAGCCCTGACTCCGGGAAATTGCGACAGGAAGACTTCATCTATTTTTCGATCGATAACTACGACCTGGTACTCGCTATGAAATTTCTCTATGAGGTTTTTCCCGACGAAGCCGCAACCGCCGGCGATTAGCAATGTTTCCATTCATTCATTCCTTGTTCGCGCAGGTGAATGCTTCGGTGTAATCTCGTATCTGGGAGGAGGTAATAGCTGCCATATCGGATTTTTTGTCGTAGAAGGACTTATACCAGGCTACCGTTTTATCTATTGCCTCGTTTACCGAATATACAGGATTCCACCTCAGACATGCGCGGGCTTTGCTTATATCCAGCTTGAGAAGCTGCGCTTCGTGTAAGTCCGCATTGGCTTCTATCCGATAGCCGCCGCTACCCCATTGCTCGACGACCCTCCTGACAATGCTTTCGACGCTCATCACACCCCGATCGCCCGGTCCGAAATTCCAACCCTGGGCGAATTCGCTGCCGCCGTTGTATAAGGCCTGGGCGAGGAGAAGATATCCGCCGAGAGGTTCGAGAACGTGCTGCCATGGCCTTATCGCGTTCGGACTCCGAATTACTATCTCCTCGCCTGCGACGAGCGATCTGACACAATCGGGGACCAATCGGTCCAGAGCCCAGTCGCCACCGCCGATGACATTGCCCGCTCGCGCCGTCGCAAGGGAGACGGCGCGGTTCAAATCAGAATGTTGCGAACTGAAAAAGGAATTTCTATAAGCGGCGCTCAAAAGTTCGGCACATCCCTTGCTCGAGCTATAGGGATCGAATCCACCCATCGGATCGGTTTCTCGATAACCCCATACCCATTCCCGGTTCTCATAGCATTTATCGGTCGTCACTGTCACGATGGCACGAACGCTCGCGCATGCACGGATAGCCTCGTAAACATTGAGCGTACCCATCACATTCGTCTCATAGGTCAACCGGGGTTCCTTGTACGAGAGACGAACCAGCGGTTGCGCCGCGAGATGGAAGACTATCTCGGGCTTGAATCCGAACAACACCTCGGAAAGGGTTACTCCATCTCTGATGTCGCCGATTGTCTGATCCAGCAGTTTCGGAAGGCCAAGAATCGAAAAGGCGTTGGGTTCGGTCGGAGGCTCCAGAGAATAGCCGTAGACCCTGGCGCCCATGCGAGAAAGCCAATAGGCCAACCATGCGCCTTTGAAACCGGTGTGTCCGGTGAGAAAGACGCGGCGTCCCTTCCAGAACGATGTTTCAATCATTCCAGCGCTTCCATGGAGCGTTTCCACGCCCCCAGAGAGTCTCCAGCTCGTTCTTGTCGCGAAGAGTATCCATCGGTTTCCAAAAACCCGAATGTTTATATGCATTGAGCTGGCCATCGGAAGCTAGCCCTTCCAGCGGGGTCTTCTCCCATACCGTGGAGTCTCCCTCTTTTATATAATCGAAAACTGAAGGTTCGAGAACAAAGAAACCTCCGTTTACCCAGATGCCGTCCCCTTGCGGCTTTTCAAGGAAACTTTTTATCATATTCTCGTCGGATTCATGGAACGTGATGGCGCCGAACCTGCCGGTGGGCTGTACCGCTGTTAAGGTCGCCAATTTCCCGGACTGGCGGTGGAACTCGACAAGACGAGGAATATCGATGCTGGCCACCCCATCGCCATATGTCATCATGAAAGTCTCGTCGCCGATATATGGCTGAATTCTTTTTATGCGGCCGCCCGTCATGGTGTTCAGTCCGGTATCGACCAGAGTGACACGCCAGGGTTCGGATTTAGACGCATGATATTCCGTCGAGTTCTCGGCAAGATCTATGGTTATGTCCGATTCATGCATATAATAATGGTGGAAATAATCTTTGATATAGTAGCCTCTATAACCGCAACAGATAATGAAATCATTAAAACCATACTGAGAGTATATCTTCATGATATGCCAGAGAATCGGTCTGCCCCCGATCTCAATCATAGGTTTCGGCCTGAGCTCCGTCTCTTCGCTGAACCGCGTTCCGAAACCGCCAGCCAGTATGACAACCTTCATTTCTCCCCCGCCTTCAACTGTCTATTGATGAACGAATCCACCACGTCAAGCGAATAATCGATCTGTTCCTCGGAAAGACCGGGATAGGTACCGAGGAAGAAGGTGCCATTCATTACGAAATCGGTTCGAGCGAGCCCTCCGGGCGCCACTCGATGCACGACATCCTGGTACGCCGGCTGTCTCAGTATGTTGCCGGCAAAGAGATTCCTCGTTTCCACACGATTCGCGCTCAAGTAATCCGTCAACTCCGTGCGCGTGAATCCGGCCCCATCTCTCACCGATAAAGGGAAGGCGAACCAGGCCGGTTCCGTTTTTTCGCTCGCGCGGGGCAGAATGAAATACTTTTCCCAACGACTGAACCCCTCGTACCAGCGGGCGAAGTTCTGCTTTCTGACCTTGATAAATTCAGGAAGCTTCTTGAGCTGCTCGACACCGATCGCAGCCTGCATATCGGTTACTTTCAGATTATAGCCGATATGCGAATACACATACTTATGATCGTAGCCTTTAGGTAGCGTGCCATATTGTCCCGTAAATCGCTTTCCGCAGGTATTGCTTTCCCCTCCGGCACAGTAACAATCGCGGCCCCAATCCCTGAGCGATCGTGCAATCCGAGCGAGCATGTCGTCGTTCGTAAACACGCACCCGCCCTCTCCCATGGTGATGTGATGCGCCGGATAAAACGAGCAAGTCGCGATATGCCCGAATCCTCCGACGATTTTACCGTCATATTTCGAACCGAGTGCATCGCAACAATCTTCCACGAGCCAGAGGTTGTGCTTGCGAACGAGAGTCATGACGGCATCCAAGTTGAAGGGATTTCCCAGCGTATGGGCGAGAAAGATGGCGCGCGTCTTGGGTCCGATGGCCTTTCCCAGCTGCAGAATGTCGATATTATATGTCCCGACATCTATATCGACGAATACTGGTACCATCCCATTTTGCACGATCGGATTGATCGTCGTAGGGAAACCGGCCGCCACCGCGACGACTTCGTCCCCTTTGACCAGACGCCGTTCGCCCAACAGGGGAGAAGTGAGCGAGGACAAGGCGAGAAGGTTCGCCGAAGATCCGGAATTCACCAAAAGGGCATTTTCCGCCCCGACGAAATCGGCGAAATTACTCTCGAATTCATCGGAAAAACGCCCCGATGTCAGCCAAAAATCGAGAGAGGCTTCAACGAGGCTGGCGATCTCGTTTTTATCGAAAACGCGCCCCGCATAATGAACGGGCGATTGCCCGGGTATGAACTCGGTTTTGCCAAATTTCGTATCGTAATATTCCTCGACGAGCCCACTGATTTCTTTCCGAATTGCGCTCTCGTCTCTTGCCATACATTACTCCCATTCGTCGATCTTTATCGCGGACTTATCGACACCGCGCGCTTTAAGAGAATCCTCAAATATCTCGACCATCGAAGGCGGCCCCGACAGATAATAAACCGCCCCGTGCGGCGATTCTTCGTAGATGATACCAATATCCAATCGGCCGATACGCCATCCTCGCCCGTAGGTCTCCGCCGCGTTCGGCTCTTCGATGTATTGAACATACGAGAAATCGCCAAGTTCAGATTCGCAACGCTTTATGAGATCCTGAAAAAGGGCCTGGGATGGTCGTCGTAGGCCGTAATACAGATGCACCGATCCCCTCTCCCAGCCTTTCTTCAAGCAATTCTCCAGGAATGGAATGAATGGAGCTATTCCGGTTCCCCCGGCGACAAGAACGATCCCACCGCTCTGCGATGCCGAGGTGTCTATAACGAAGTTTCCATAAGGCAGCTTTATCCAAACGGTTCGGCCAGCGATAAGTTCCCGCTCCATCCTTCTTGTGTAAACGCCCTTCACGCTATATACGATTTGCAATGTCTCCTCGCCGATGGATGCGAGCGAAAAGACTCTCGAGTCGGGCCAGAACCCTCCGGCAGGATCGTAATCGTCCAAAGCCAAGTGCAGAAATTGACCTGGCTTGATCCTGGGGAGGGAGCGGCCATTGAGTCGCAGCTGGACTGAGTATACGGTTTCGTCATGTCGTTGAATTTCGTCGACTTTGACTTGTACTTTTATTGCAGTGGCCATCGTCATTTCCTATTTAAAAAGAGGATAGCCCTTTTCGCTATCCATCTGCTGCCCTTGTAGAACACGTCTATTCCAATACCTGCGGCCTCTTTAATCCGCCAACTGGCCTTCACAACAGCAGATTTGAATGCCGCAGCGTTTTTCGTGGCTATTATTCGATAGGAACGCTTGTGAAGATACTCTTCTCTAACAGTACTTTCTTCTGGTCGAAATTTCTCAAACAGTATATCTCCCTGGCAACTCTTGCTCCCCGGATGATATACTTGCATAGAAAATATATCATTAACGTGGTAAAAGCGAATGCCATTTAGGGCAAAGCGCATCCAAAGCTCATGATCGAGGTAATAATGCAGATCTTCGCGCAGCCTCCCATATTTCCGCAGCAGCTCTTTTCGGAAAAAAACCGAAGGTTGCGGCAGACCTTCACGCTTGAGCAAAAGAGTTTCCAGATTTGCTTTAACCGGCAACTGCCGCCACATTTCTTTACCATCCGCATCAATAGCGATGGTGCCGCCGAAAACGATGGCATGTTTTTGCAGGGCAAGAGTAGCTTTCTGAAGTGCATTTTCCAGTAAAATATCGTCCGAGTTTACCCAGCAGAAGCAATCACCACGACTTAATACTATACCCTTGTTTATTGCATTTGCTTGACCGTTATCGGGCTCGGAGATCCAGCGGAAGGAAACGCCTCGGCAATCTATGCTACACGGCACGTCTCCTCTTACGAATGCCAAGCCTTCGATGACGATGGAGCTTGTTACCGAAGATAAAAATTCACTTTCCAGGCCTGCAAGCTTCTGTGGAGTCCCATCTGTCGAGCCACCATCGACGACGATAAAATCAAGGAAGAAATCACCTTTCTGCCCCAATATCGAAAGAATGGACTTCTCGATATAGGCCACCTGGTTAAAGGAGGGCATTACCACTGAAAATATTATTTGACTCGCCTGCCATTTGATGATTTCCAAAATACCACCCTCTTTATACCCAGAATGCGCTTTATCTTGTACCATGGTCTAAATAATAAACTTTTTACTTCCCCCAGCATTCTATCACGCACATCATGCTGCCCTCGGGACGCTATGAAATAAAGCTCCCTGCCTATTCTCCGATCAATACTGGGAACATAAACCGGTGACATCGCCCTTGCGCGAGCATCCATGTCATGGTCGAAACTAGGGAATTCATATTTTCTTTCGGTTTTATGCGTTGCTTCTCCATCGAAACCGATGTTGCGAATCAGATTCGCAACAGGTAAAATCCCATAGCCTTCGCTTTTAAGAATATGAAAAACGAATTGGTAATCCCATGTATTCATGCCTTGATCCGCTACCCGGTTAAAATTTTCCATCCAGAACCCGAAATGCATCTTCCGGTTGATCCATGACTTCAATACCTTCCGATTCGAATCAAGCTCCTTGCGCGTTATATAATTAGAATAGTTCGACCATGCCCGCCGCCAGGTCGCCCAGCCCCATATTTGGGGAAATTTCGTCAGAACTGTTGTCTGTGCGCATTCCACGAATCCTAGGGGATTAAATCCCGATATCAAAAAAATGCTCGAATCGTTCTCATATTCATCGAGATATTTTTCACAAAACTCAAAAAATCCTTCATATGGTACGATATCGTCTTCCAGAACTATCCCGCGAAGTTCATGCGCAAAAAACCAAGATATCGCCGAAGGCGGTCCATTTTTGCAACCCAGGTTTTTTTTAGGGAAAAACAATGACAGCGAAGGATGGCCGGATGAAAGAACAATATTCCGCACCAACGAACACTTTTCTGCTTCACCTTCGACGCCTTCTCTCGGAGCGTCACAGAAGACATACAATTTCGTAGGATCATATGCCAATACCTTTTCAAGCACCTCTTTTAGTTTTTGGGGTCGATTAAATCCGATGATCAATACAGCCTCTTTCATAAATTCCTTCTCGGTGGATTTTTCAGATTTCCAAACCCTCTCTAAATAGTTCTCCACGCGCCCTTCACTGCAAAAACGCTCTTACCTTCAAATCCAGCAGATTCAGTACCATAGAAATCCCCCCGTATTACATCAAAATAGTGGACGGGATCCTGAATCCAGTCTGCCTCCTGTCCATTTTCTAAAAGCCGTACCCTTATATAATATGAACCTGGTGATAGATCCAGATTACTTAACGTAAATTCAATCATTTTCTCATGACCATCCATTTCAATAGGTATTCCATGATATGAAGAATAGTCGACGAATATAATCTCATTGGAGAGAGGATGTACCGATAGACCGCAGTCAAGATAAAGCGGACCGGGAACAGCTGCGACGACAGAAAACCGTACCCTGAAAGGTTGTCCTTGAATAGTATCTGTTATAGCATTACCATCATTGTCAACAAGGTTTACCTTGGAAAAAAGAACTCTCCGATTGCCCGTCCGATGCACATTCGCCAAATCGAACTTTGATTTATCAAAAATCGGTGTACCATAATATAAGTTTACTACCTTTGCTATATCTCCTGAGTATTTTACAACTCCAGATTCAAGATAATATCCAGTATTGCATAGATTTTCTATCGCGGGGATGTTGTGGCTGACAAAGACCACTGTCCGCCCTTCATTTTTGCTCACGTCTTCCATTTTTCCAAGGCATTTTCGTTGAAAGTCAATGTCACCCACCGCCAGGACTTCGTCCGCAAGCAGAATTTCGCCATCCAGGTGCGCAGCGACCGCAAAAGCTAGACGAACATACATTCCGCTGGAATACCTTTTCACGGGTGTATCGATGAATTTTTCTATTTCAGAGAATGCAATAATTTCATCCATCTTATTCGTTATTTCCCGTGCCTTCATTCCAAGAATGGCCCCGTTCAAATAAATGTTTTCACGCCCGGTTAGTTCGGGGTTAAAGCCAGTGCCAACCTCGAGTAGGCTCGCTATCCTTCCTCTTATTCTGATAGTTCCTTTTGTTGGAGACGTGATTCTTGAAAGTATTTTTAGAAGTGTGCTTTTCCCAGCTCCATTCCTCCCCACGATGCCGACTCGGTCACCCGCTTCTATTCTTAGGCTTATGTCTTTGAGAGCCCAAAATCGTTCCTTTGAAGTTACATTTCCGGATTTGTCTATTGAAGTATGAGGATCTGGTAGTCCCATCCTACGCGCAATCCAACTCTGCATATCTTTATATAACATTCCATGACTGATAACACCAATACGATATTCTTTTGAAACATTATCAACTTCAATTGCAATACTCATATTCTGCCCCATGTATTAAAACCTGATGTTTCTGAGTCACTCACCTTTTATAACAACAATTATACATTCTAAAAAACATTTTGAGCATATACAATATGTTTGTTACTAGTTATAGTAAATATTTACAAAATTTTTTAGTACATGCAAATGCTCAATACTCTTATCTGCATATAATAGCAAATCTCTCTGTTTGTGATAATTTGACATTACCCACAAAAATCAATTAGGAGCTAACCTTCTATTCGTTTTCCCCATCCAATATCGTACCCCAACATAAAAGGCAGATAAAACATCTCCTTCTCTAAAAAAATGTAATAAAATCGGCCATATAATATTTCGAACTATGCTAATTTCAAAATTTTGTTCTAAAAAGAGAATATAGCCGCTTACAAGTCTAAACAAAAGGTCATAGCTTCTATTTTTTGTTACCTCGCGATAAAATAGATACACTCTATATAAGAAACGTGAGTTGACAATAAAGTCATCGCGATTCATTGATGTTACTATATTAGTGCCATGGAAGCGATAAAATACTGATGGAACTTGGATTATCCCAACGTTACCAATTATCATTAGTTTCAACCAAAGCTCTATGTCAGAATATTTACAGTCACTATCGGTCCAAAATAGTAGTTCATCCAATGCACCTCTCCTGAAAATATTCGAAATAACAGGGACGTAATAACGCCCAGTCCAGAAATTGAAGAGAAAATCTCGTCCATACACTATTCTTTGATCCAGCATAGGTAAAGATACCCCGGGTGGCTTAGTGCCAATAAATGCATTACAAATAACCAAACTAACCTGAGCATTTTCATTAAGAAGATCAGCCGCGTCTTTAAGATAATTATTATTCACAAAATAGTCGTCATCAGAGAGAACCGTTACATAAACTCCTTCTGCTTGTTGGTATGCATTCTTCCAATTCTTTATTGGCCCTAAATTAGTATCATTCTTAGAATACTTAATTTGTCCGGGATGTAATTCCATATACTTTACTACAACATCATATGTATCATCCGTAGATGCATTATCACTCACAATAACTTGAATATTTTTGTATGTTTGCTTAAAACAACTCTCAATTGCCTGTAATAGTAGTTGTGATCGGTTGAAAGTTGGGATTAATATGCTGATCAATACATCATTTCTCATACTGTACCTGCCACGTAATATATACACTTAAATATAATACCTGCATGTTTATCTTCCATTAATATTGAGTATATGGAAATTTTATCCATACTTCTAGAAGTCATAGGGGATTTTTTGAAGGTCACCTTAGTCACATTATTGCCAACTGAAAAAAAATTGTCTTTTGCAGTGGCTCCAATTACCTATTAATGATGTTCTTATACTACATCCACAAAGGCTTGTTCTGTATGGTTAAATAAAATGAGTCCAAAAAAAACAAATATGCATGTCATTGCCACGCTCGTCATTAGCTGCCCTAGGCTCACTCCTCCCACTCCATACGCCGCAGCTCGGAATGACTCGATGGGTGCTGTCACGGGATTAACCACCATGATCCAGCGGTACTTCTCCGGTACTTTCGATAATGGGTACACTATGGGTGTCGCGTACATCCACAGCCCTATGCCGAAGCCAACGAGCTGCCTAAGATCTCGGTACTTGGTCGTGAGCGCGGACACTACCATGCCGAAACCGGTTCCGAGCGCCGCGAGTTGCACGAAAATGAGCGGTATCGCGAAGGCCCACCAGGTGGGCCGCACGATGGCGCCGGTTGCCGCGTAGTACACGTAGAACACCGCGAGAGTGGCGAACTGGATCCCCGCGGAGAAGAGGTTTGAGAACACCTTGCTGATCGGCGCCGTGAGCCGCGGAAAGTAGACCTTCCCGAAGAGTCCTGAATTTGTACTGAAGGTATCAGCCGCACTGTTGAGACATGCAGAAAAATAGCCCCAGAGCATCGTCCCCCCGTAATAGAAGAGGGTGGGTGGTATTCCGTTGGTCGGGATCTTGGCGAGACTTCCAAAAATGAAGGTATACACGATCGTCGTAAAAAGCGGATTCAACACGAACCAGAGCGGCCCCAGGATCGTCTGCTTGTACACCGTCACGAAATCCCGCCGCACGAAGAGCCACACCAGGTCCCGGTAGCGGATGATCTCCCGCAGGTCTATGTCGAGCCACTTCCGCTTGGGCTGGATCACGAGAGTCCAGTTCTCCTCGCCATCATTCACGCTATCGCTCATCTATGCTCCCTATCATACCTTGGCGCCACCGCGCCTTTCTTCCGCCGAAGCGGGGCTCCCCCCGACCGCAGCATAACTATAGACAACCTGAGCCTGCGGATCAGGGCGGACAGAAGCTTGCTGGACAGGATCAAGAAGTCCCTCGAGATC
>Ga0307376_10004094_pt1 | contig 13441 bp, 24 predicted proteins | sample TR2MG_FD_202536 | JGI IMG/M metagenome (GOLD analysis project Ga0307376, IMG submission 202536) | Soil microbial communities from Risofladan, Vaasa, Finland - TR-2 | ecosystem: Environmental > Terrestrial > Soil > Coastal area > Acid sulfate soil | place: Finland: Risofladan, Vaasa | collected...
TCGGTCCAAACCTCCAAAGTCAGTTTATCGTAGTCTGTTCTCTGACCGACACGGGCATTGCCCACCACGTAGGTAACGCGTTTAATCGGTGAAAAAACGGCATCGATGGGGATGGTACCCAGAGGCGCGTCTTCATCTTTGTTTGCTTCAGACAATGAATACCCTTTTCCAACCTTGACGGTCATGGTCATTTTCAATTTTGATTCAGATGAAAGGGTCGCGATGTGCTGTTCTGGATTCAGAACTTCACACCTTCCGTCATCGCTGGTGATATCAGCGGCGGTAACTTCACGTTCTCCTTCTGCATCAATGCGAACTGTTTTCGGTTCAGGGTCGGAAAGTCTAAATCGAACCTCCTTTAAGTTAAGGATAATCTCGGATACGTCTTCATATATACCTGGGATAACACTGAATTCGTGCATCACTTCGTCAAACTTTACAGATACGATAGCAGCTCCGTAAAGAGACGATAGAATTATCCTTCTTAAAGAATTTCCAATTGTAATACCAAACCCCCTTTCAAGGGGTTCACAAACGAACTTGCCGTACGTCGGCTTACTGGTTACCTGAACTTTTTCTGGCGTTATCATCTCACGCCAGTTCATGTACATAAGTTCACTTGACACCATTATTATATCTCCAATTTTTCAGCGGATTATTAAGGATATGCGGGATGATATACAGAGACGTTCGATCATCACGTACACCACAACTCATATCCCGTATCTCGGTTATTTGGAATAGAGTTCCACGATAAGTTGTTCTTGCATCGGTACTGTTAGATCTTCACGAGAGGGAAACCCCTTAACAATACCTTTCAAGTTCTCTTTTTCCAGATCCAGCCATTGCGGAATGCCTCTTCGCACCACAGCATCGAGTGCATCTTCCAGCGCCTGAATCTTGCGACTTTTTTCCCGCACTTCAACCACATCACCAATTTTAACGAGATACGACGGAATGTTGACTTTTTTTCCGTTAACCAGAAAGTGATTGTGCCTTACAAAATGACGCCCTTGAGTGCGAGAATTCACAAAGCCCATACGATAAACAACATTGTCGAGCCTGCGTTCTATCATTACCAAAAGATTTGTACCGGTGATGCCTTTTTGATTGTCCGCCCTTTGAAAAAACAGATGGAATTGTTTTTCCGAAAGACCGTACATCCGTTTTACCTTCTGTTTTTCCCGGAGCTGAATCCCGTAATCAGAAATCTTTCTTCCACGGCGCTGCCCGTGCTGTCCGGGCGGATAACCCCGTCGGTCAAAAGCGCATTTATCCGAATAACAGCGATCTCCTTTAAGAAACAATTTTAAATTTTCCCGTCGGCATAGCCGGCATACTGAACCTGTATATCGAGCCAAGCGTTCCCCCTTTATATTGAAGATTGACCATTTTCAATTGATCCGCCTTCTATGGAATTAAACCGTCAAAAAATCTTCAATTTTCGATTTTAAATTTTAAATTATTTTAAACTCTGCGTCGTTTGGGTGGTCGACAACCATTATGCGGTATGGGTGTAACATCTTTAATTATTAAAACATTTAACCCTGCAGCCTGAAGAGATCGAAGCGCGGACTCTCGACCTGCTCCAGGACCCTTGACATACACTTCAACATTTTTCATCCCGTGCTCCATGGCTTTCTTTACGGCATCCTCAGCTGCAAGTTGAGCAGCAAAGGGTGTGCTCTTACGCGATCCCTTAAAGCCCTGGACCCCTGCGCTTGACCAGGCAACAACATTACCGCCAGGGTCGGTAATTGTAACGATGGTATTGTTAAACGTTGATTGAATATGTACGACCCCGCTGGGTGTATTCTTTTTTTCTTTCTTTTTAGTACGGATTTTTTTCGCCATGTATTATGCTCCTGCCTAAAAATTCGTTATCCGTTATTCATTCATCGCGACTCAAATATCGAACGACAACCGGATATCCTTTTTATTTTTTTCGAACGCCACCTTTCTTTTTAACTGCAGATCTTTTGGGTCCTTTTCGCGTTCGTGCATTGGTACTTGTCCGCTGCCCACGCACGGGAAGTGACTTTCGATGGCGAAGTCCACGGTAAGTTCCGAGATCCATCAACCTTTTAATATTCATGGAAATATCAGTGCGAAGTTCACCTTCAACTTTATATTCGCTGTCAATCACCTTACGAATACTATTGACCTCGGTCTCAGACAAATCATCTGTCTTTGAATTCGGATCAATATCGAGTTTTTGGAGTATACGCCTTGATATGCTCGGACCTATACCATAAATATATGTCAGTCCTACCTCGATCCGTTTCCGTCTAGGCAAATCTACTCCCGCGATTCTTGCCAAAGCTTATCCTCCTTTTAACCTTGTCTCTGTTTGTGGCGTTTATTCTCGCAGATGACTCTGACAACTCCTTTTCTGCGGACGATTTTACACTTGGCACACATTTTCTTAACCGATGCCCTGACTTTCATTCACATTTCTCCTTCACTAGGGTAGTAGACAATGGGCGATGGTTACTGTGTACCGAGTTAAAACCATTACCGATACACCGATCGTCCACCATCAATCACCACCTTATTTCGATCTGTATGTTATTCTTCCACGAGACAGATCATATGGAGAGAGTTCAACCGTAACTTTATCTCCTGGCAGAATTTTAATAAAATGCATGCGCATCTTTCCAGAAATGTGCGCAAGTACCTGATGCTTATTTTCCAATTCCACTTTGAACATTGCATTGGGTAATGTTTCGAGCACGGTACCTTCAACCTTAATCGCTTCTTCTTTTGGCATATCTTCCCCCGACGCCTCTTTGGTAAGGACGATTAGAATCTTCCTTTCATTTTTTAGCCCCGCCTTTCTTTAAGAATCCTTCGTAGTGACGGGTCAGCATGTGAGATTCTATTTGCTGAATGGTGTCAATAGCAACCCCAACAACGATTAAGAGGGCAGTACCGCCAAAATAAAAAGGAACATTAAATTTTGTCATCAGAATAGATGGAAGTACGCATACTGCAGAAACATATATGGCACCACCTAAAGTAATACGGGTAAGAACCCTGTCTATATAGTCTGCCGTACGTTTGCCCGGACGGATACCTGGAATATATCCACCTTGTTTTTTCATATTATCTGCAACATCCACCGGATTAAAGGTGACGGCGGTATAAAAGTAGCAGAAAAAGAATATAAAGCCGATATATAAAGTTTCATATACGATATTACCCGGTCTCATGGCCGATGCAATGTTCTGTATCCACGGAATCGCTATAAAACTGGCCAACGTTGCCGGGAACATGATGATTGATGAAGCGAATATCGGTGGTATCACGCCGGATGTATTGACCTTTAACGGTAAATGGGTGCTCTGGCCGCCATACATTTTGCGGCCGACAACCCTTTTGGCATATTGAACGGTTATCCGACGCTGACCCGCTTCCACATATATGATAAAGGCCACAACCAGTGTCATCAGAATAGTTAAAATTATGACGACAAATAGCCCCATTTCACCGGTTGAAAGTAGACGGAATGTATTTCCGACTGCAGCCGGCATCCGAGCAATAATACCTGCGAATATAATCAGGGAAATACCGTTGCCGATTCCGCGTTCGGTTATCTGTTCACCCAGCCACATAATAAACGCCGTCCCCGCCGTCAGGGTCATCACGGTCATGAGCCTGAATCCCCAGCCGGGATCTATAACCACTGCCGCACCGCCGGGAGACATCATTTTCTCAAGACCGACACTAATACCGAATCCCTGGATTACACTGAGCAAAATCGTACCGTACCGTGTATACTGAGTAATCTTTTTACGCCCCTGCTCGCCTTCCTTTGACAAACGCTCCAGATGGGGAATGGTCACAGTCAAAAGTTGAAGAATAATCGATGCACTGATATAGGGCATAATCCCGAGCGCAAAAACAGAAAGCCTCTCTAAAGCGCCACCCGAAAACATATCAAAAAGACCGAGGAGCGTCCCTTTTGCCCGGGCAAAAAATGAGGCCAGTGCCACAGCGTCTATACCCGGAGTCGGAACGTGCACACCAATACGATAAACGATAAGTAGCGCTAACGTATATACAATCCTTTTTTTGAGTTCAGGTATTTTGAATATATTGCCAAACCCACCGCCAAGCATATTAGAGAACCTCTACGTTTCCGCCAGCAGCGATTATTTTTTCCCTGGCGCTTTTACTGACTCCGTTCACCTTAATTGTGAGCGGAATTTTGATCTCGCCTTGTCCAAGAAGTTTAATGCCGTCCCTTGGACCTTTAACGAGACCGGTCCGTAAAAGTTCGGCCTCATCTACAGTGCTGCCGCTTTCAAATATTGAAAGGTCACGAATATTAATTACAGATATTTTCTGTTTAAAAATATTGGTAAAACCGCGTTTGGGCAGTCGGCGATGAATCGGCATTTGTCCACCTTCAAAACCGGGTCTTACACCACCGCCGCTGCGGCTATTGTGACCCTTTGAACCCCTGCCGGCTGTTTTACCGCTACCTGAACCTACCCCGCGTCCCACACGTTTTCTCGCCCTGCGTGATCCGTCAGGAGGTGATAATTCACTTAGCTTCATCTATCTTTTCCTCAACTTTCACCAGATGTGATACCGTGTTGACCATCCCTCGAGTTGAAAGCGTATCTTTAAGTTCAACGGTTCTGTTAAGTTTTGTCAGTCCCATGCCGCGCAATACTCTCCGATGCTTTTCAGGCCTTCCAATCATGCTTTTAACAAGCGTTACCCTTAATACTCCACTCATTTATCATCCCTTATGGTTTAACTATAGCCGATGACCGAAGATTCCCCTGGATTTTTTCATTTCTAATCATCATCGGTCATTCTTGAATTTTTAAATTCTAGAGGTCTTCCACCCCTATACCGCGTCTTGCAGCCACCTGTTCACGACTCTGCAATCGACAGAGTCCTTCAATGGTTGCCTTAACCACATTGTGAGGATTATTTGAACCCATACACTTTGTAAGAATATTCTGGACTCCCGCTGCTTCAAGCACCGCTCGAACAGCGCCGCCTGCAATAAGACCGGTTCCTTGGGAAGCAGGTTTTAACAAAACACGTCCGGCACCGTACTTTCCGATAACCACATAAGGTATTGTTCCGTCGACTAAGGGGAATTTCACCATGTTTTTTTTAGCTTTTTCTATACCTTTACGGATCGCTTCGGGCACCTCACCGGCTTTTCCAAGCCCTTGGCCGACACTCCCTTCGCCATCACCAACCACCACGATTGCACTAAAGCTGAAACGGCGTCCTCCCTTGACAACTTTTGCAACCCGGTTAATGTAAACGACCTTATCGATTAATTGATTTTCGCCTTTATTCTGTTTGAACAAAAATCTGCCTCCTTCACCGTGAATGGCTCAAATTAAGATTTTACCCTGTCACAATAAATTACTTAATCTTTGTGAGCTGCAATTAAATTTCAATATCCAAACCCTTAAAAATCCAGTCCAGCCTCACGTGCACCCTCAGAAACAGCTTTAACCCGTCCGTGATATAAAAAACCATTTCGGTCAAAAACAACTTGACGTATACCCTTTTTTATAGCCATTTCTCCCAAGAGTTTCCCAACAAAACCTGCAACAGCAACTTTGTTTTCAAATGCAGGCTGTTCCTTTACGGATTTATCCATACTTGAAGCCGCCGCCAAAGTTTGTCCATGGGTGTCATCAATGACCTGGGCATAAATATGTTTTGCGCTTCGGAAAACACTCAGTCTCGGCCGTTCCGATGTGCCGACAAGATTCTTTCTGATTCTCTTTTTTCTCTTCAAACGTGCTCTTTTTTTTGAATTCAAAGATCCCATATTTTATAACCTTATGCTGCTTTAGTTCCTGCCTTTCCGGCTTTCCGCTGAATATGCTCTTCGGCATATTTTATTCCCTTGCCCTTATAGGGTTCGGGAGGCCTCAATCTCCGAATAGATGCAGCGGTATGACCCAAAAGCTCTTTATCGATACCGGTGAGTTTTATAACATTTTTTTTGTCAATGACTGCTGAGATGCCTTCGGGAAGATCGAATTTAATCGGATGTGAGTATCCGAGATTAAATTCGATATGATTGCCGCTCAGGGCAGCCCGATAGCCGATACCGTTTATTTCCAGTATCCTTTCAAATCCTTGGCTCACGCCGGCAACCATGTTCGCCACCAGACTGCGGGTCAGTCCGCGAAAAGCCTGACTGGTCCTGGCATCGTTAACAGTGATCACACGGATCATCCCGTCTTCTATCTTTAGATCCACTGCAGGATGGACGGTTCTTTCAAGGGTGCCCTTTTCGCCCTGGACAGTAATTACTCTGTCTTTATAGGTGATCTTCGTCTTTTCAGGTATGGGTATGGGTGTTTTACCTACTCTGGACATTCATGACTCCTTTTTACCAAATATTGCAGAGAATCTCTCCCCCTACATTTGCAGTCCTGGCTTTTTTATCCGTCATTATCCCTTTTGATGTCGATAAAATAGCAATCCCCGTACCGTTCAGAACCGGCTTTACACTCTTGCTTTTGGCATAAACACGTCGACTCGGTTTACTAACACGGTTAAGACCAAAAATCGCGTGGGTGTCTCTCTGGTCATACTTAAGATAAATACGCAATATGCCCTGCTTCTTATCCTTGATGAATTTATAATTTCTGATAAACCCTTCATCTTTTAATACTCTGGCCAATTCAATTTTTATTTTTGACCCTGGAATATCGACGCTGTTGAATTTTGCCTTTCCTGCGTTCCGAATTCGGGTCAGCAGGTCCGCAATTGGATCACTCATTGCCATAGTCTTCTCCGCTATTTAAATTAACGCTTTAAAATATCCTTACAATTTATTGATACAGTTAGTTTTTTAATATCAACCCGATCGATTACCAGCTGGATTTCGTGACACCGGGAAGCTTACCTTGGGAAGCAAGATTCCGGAAACAAATACGACAAATTCCAAATTTCCTTAAAAATCCTCTGGGCCTCCCGCAAATGGGACAGCGGTTGTATTGTCTGACCTTGAACTTGGGTTTTCGTATTGCTTTAATTCTAAGCGATTTTTTTGCCAAAACTTCCTCCCCCTTAAGCTGAAGATTGAACGCTTGTCATAGCTTCAACCTTCGACACACATCCTTTATTCTTCATTTTTCATTGTTCAATTACGAAACGGCATGCCCAATAGTCGCAGGAGTTCTTTCCCTTCTTCATCGGTGTTTGCAGTCGTAACGATGGATATGTTAAGACCTTTAACTTTATCTATTTTATCGTAATCGATTTCAGGAAATATAATCTGCTCTTTAACCCCAAGGCTATAATTGCCGTGACCATCAAGGGCTTTCCCCGATAGACCTCTAAAGTCACGAACACGGGGCAATGCGATATTTACCAATTTATAAAAAAAATCATACATGTGTTTGCGGCGAAGGGTCACCATACACCCTATGGGCATTCCTTCCCTCAGCTTAAACGCTGCGATTGATTTCTTGGCACGGGTAACCACCGGATGCTGGCCTGAAACTATTTTAAGCTCTTCTACTGCTGAATCAAGAAGTTTGACATTATGAATCGCTTCGCCAAGCCCCATATTCAATACCACCTTGTCAAGCTTTGGAACCTGCATGATGTTCTTGTACTTAAAGGTTTCGAAGAGTCTGGAGACAACTTCTTTATGATAATATTCTTTTAACTGTGACATTCAATTCCTCCGGCACGCGATCCTAAGAATCTATGATCTCATTGCATTTCCTGCAGACACGAATTTTTTTTCCATCTTCAAGACGCTTCATTTTTATACGAACGGGGGTAACACATTTATTACACAGCAACATAACGTTGGACCGATGGATTGGCGCCTCGCTCTCAATAATGCCGCCCTGTCTGTGCTTTGCACTGGGCCTGGCGTGTTTTTTTGCCATGTTGATATTTTCAACAATAATCCGGCTGCTCTTTCTTTTTATACCCAGGACTTTACCGACTTTACCTTTATCTTTACCGGCAGTAATTTTGACTTTGTCGTCTTTTTTTATGTGACATCTATTATTTAACATGAATCAACTCTCCACAGGCTGTAAAATCGTCGGACTATAAAACCTCTGGAGCCAACGATATAATTTTCATAAATCTTTTGGCTCGAAGTTCTCTGGCCACCGGACCGAATATACGGGTTCCGATAGGTTCCCTGTTTGGTGTAATTAAAACCGCTGAATTATCATCGAATCGTATGAAGGATCCATCCGGTCTTCGGATTTCCTTTTTCGTCCGAACCACAACAGCCTTGAGTATATCGCCTTTTTTGACCTTGGTATTCGGTATCGCTTCCTTAACAGATACGACAATGATGTCACCAATACTTGCATATCGCCTTCGGGAACCGCCAAGAACTTTTATGCAATACAGCACCTTGGCGCCCGAATTGTCTGCCACGGTTAATCGTGTCTCCGCCTGAATCATCTTTTTAACTTTCCTTGTATAGGATAACTTCCGAAATAAATCGGACCCCTCGTGTCTTCGGCTTTAAAGGTCTATTTTCGGGTTATTTAACAGACACTTATTATTAAAACCTAAATAAAACATTGGCAAGAAGCTGGATTTCCGACTTTTTGCCGTACGATAACAATCAAACAGCTTTTTCGACGACCTTGCTTACGCGCCACCGTTTGGTTTTACTCAGCGGTCTTGATTGAATTATCGAAACTTTATCTCCGGCTCGGCAAGCATTGTTTTCATCATGAACGGCGAACTTGGAACGCCTCCTGATATATTTCTTATAAAATCTGTGTTTAACGAGCCGCTCAACCAATACGATGACGCTCTTGTCCATCTTGTCGCTGACTACTGTCCCGATTATTTGTCTTTTTAGTAACTTTTTTTTCATGGCAACAACTATTCTGCCCTTTTACCCAATTCAGGTTGCTTTATTATTGTTTTGACCCTGGCGATGTCACGCTTGGTCTGCTTCATTTTTTGGGGATTTTCAAGCTGTCCGGTTTCATGCTGAAAGCGTAGATTAAACAATTCCTGTTTAAGATCATCTGCTTTTCGCAGCATTTCTTCGGCACTCAGCGCTCTGATCTCGCTCGCTTTCATTACAAATCACCTCTCTCTATGAACCTTGTTTTTACAGAAAGCTTATGTGAAGCAAGCCGAAGTGCTTCTTTTGCCAGTTCTCTGGGAATACCCTCCATCTCATAAAGTACTCTACCGGGATGAATGACCGCAACCCATCCTTCGGGAGATCCCTTTCCTTTTCCCATCCTGACTTCAGCAGGTTTTTTTGTAAAAGGCTTATCAGGAAATATCCTTATCCACAGCTTACCGCCTCTTTTGACATGCCGTGTCATGGCGATACGCGCGGCCTCAATCTGTTTTGAACTGATACTACCGCATTCTATCGCCTGCAATCCAAATTCGCCGAAATCGAGATTACACCCTCGATATGCAACGCCTCTCATTTTGCCTTTTTGCTGTTTTCGAAATTTTACCTTCTTGGGACTAAGCATGTCCTCTATCTCCGATACTTCATGGTTATGTACAAGTTATCCAATCGCTTCGCGATCCTGTAAAACGCCTGCCCGCAGCGCCCTCGCTCACGAAGCGGTCGGACAACTTCGCCGTGTATAGCAGGAAATCCCTATAGGATCTATCTGACCGGCACCTTATCTTTTTTTAAAATCTCACCTTTAAAAATAAACACCTTTACACCGATAAGGCCGTATGTTGTGTGTGCTTCTATAAAACCGTAGTCGATATCGGCCCTTAAGGTATGTAACGGTATTCGGCCTTCTCTGTACTGTTCTGTCCTTGCCATCTCCGCACCGCCCAGTCGGCCTGAACATATAATCTTTATACCCTCTGCACCAAACCGCATGGCAGATGAAATGCCGCGCTTCATGGCTCGCCGGAATGCAACCCGCCGTTCAATCTGAAGCGCGATATTTTCAGCCACAAGCTGTGCATCAATCTCGGGTTTTCTAACCTCCTGAATATCGATAATGACTTCATGAGAAATGATTTTTTCAAGCTCTTTCTTGAGCAATGCTATTTCAGAGCCTTTCTTTCCGATCACAATCCCGGGCCTGGATGTAAAAACCCGGAGCCTGACACGCTTGGACGACCTTTCGATTTCAACCCTGGAAATGCCGGCGTGGTAGAGTCTCTTCTTCAAAAATTTGCGGATATTATAATCTTCCAGAATATAATTTGCATATTGTTTTCCGGCATACCACCGTGATTCCCAGGTCTTAACAATACCCAGCCTTAATCCAATAGGATTTACTTTCTGGCCCAAGCTTTTATCTCCCTTTTAGGTTTAATCCTCAGACAAAATAACCGTAATATGAGCGGTTCTCTTTAAAATACGTGTACCCCTGCCGCGTGCCCTTGCTTTGAAACGTTTCAATGTGGGTCCCTGGTCTGCGGTTATATTACGGATAACCATTGAATCCAGGTCCATATCCGGATATTGATCTGCATTCGCCACAGCACTTTTGAGTGTTTTTCCAACAATAGCTGCCGCCTTCTGTGGCATAAATTTGAGTATTTCCAGGCCCTCTTCTACCGGTTTCCCCTTAACAGCACCAACGATCATACGAACCTTCTGAGGAGAAATACGCACATATTTCGTTACAGCTCTAACTTCCATTACAAACAGTTCCTTTTCTGCCAACCTTAACGCTTCAACCTTGTTTTCTTATCAGCAGCATGACCATAATAAGTGCGGGTCGGTGAAAATTCACCCAGTTTGTGCCCAACCATGTCTTCGGTAACAAATACCGGAACAAACTTTTTCCCATTATGAACCGCCAGTGTAATTCCAACCATCTCAGGAACAATTGTCGATCTTCTCGACCACGTCTTGACAACTCGGTTGCTCCGGGTTTCCTGAGCGATAAGCACTTTCCGTAATAATTTTTCTTCAACAAACGGACCTTTTTTCAACGATCGTGGCATAAACTACTCCCTGCTATTTTTGGGTACGCTTTTTGACGATATAGCGACTGCTTTTCCTTTTTTTGCGGGTTTTAAAGCCCTTTGACGGCATGCCCCAAGGGCTGCATGGATGTCGTCCACCCGAGGACCTGCCTTCACCTCCGCCCATTGGATGGTCAACCGGATTCATGGCGACACCTCTCACCTTGGGACGTCTCCCGAGCCAACGCTTACGACCCGCTTTTCCGAGAGATATATTCTCATGAATCACGTTGCCAAGCTGACCGATGGTCGCCTTGCAATTCAAAAGAACCATCCGAACTTCGCCGGATGGAAGTTTTATTAGCGCATAACGATCTTCCTTTGCCATCAGCTGGGCGAATGTTCCGGCGCTTCTGACAATCTGTCCGCCCTTCCCGATCCGCAACTCAATGTTGTGAATATGTGTTCCCAGCGGAATATTGCTCAGCGGAAGCGCATTCCCGGGTTTTATATCTGCATCGGGTCCTGAAAGCACCGTATCGCCCACCCGAAGATTAACCGGCGCCAGTATGTATCGCTTCTCACCATCGACATAATGGAGGAGCGCAATTCTCGCGGATCGATTTGGATCATACTCTATGGCGGCGACTTTGGCCGAAATTCCGGTCTTGTCCCGTTTAAAATCGACAATCCGGTAGTGCCGCTTATTCCCGCCCCCGCGGTGCCTGCATGTGATGCGACCATGAACATTACGGCCGCCTGTTTTCCTGAGGACTTTTAACAGGCTTTGTTCAGGGGTGGCACTTGTGATTTCATCAAATGTTGAATACGATTGAGCACGCCTCCCAGGGGAAGTCGGGTTAACTTTTTTTACAGCCATTCTTTACCCCTTTAAACTCCATCAAAAAAATCGATACGCTCACCGGGCATCAATTTGACAATTGCTTTCTTCCAGTCTCTACGTTTTCCGATAATCCGACCCCTTTGCTTGGTCTTTCCCTTAACCTGAATGGTTTTTACACTGGCGACCTTTACTTTGAAAATGTCTTGAATCGCCCGTTTAATTTCAACCCGATTGGCATTGCGATCGACTTCAAACGTAATCTGGTTGTAACTCTCTTTTTGAATGTTTGTCTTTTCAGTGATCAAGGGACGTCTTATTAAATCGAACGGAATCATCCAACCAGCCTCCCTTCAATAGACTTTAGCGAAGACTCGAGCAACACCACATTCTTATGTTTAAGAATGTCATATACGTTCATTCCTTCTACTTTTAAAACCTTTATGCTCGGAACATTTCTGGCAGACAGCACTAGGTGTTCGTTCGTTTTTTCGGTGATAATCAAAGCATTTTGAGTGTTCAATGCATCCATAACCTCTATAAAATCCTTGGTATTAATCCTGTCGAGATCAAGTTCGTCGAGCACCACAAGGTTGTCTTCCTTCAGCTTGCTGCTCAAGGCCATCTTAATGGCCAGCCGTTTTACCTTTTTCGGAACATTATAGGAATACGACCTGGGATCAGGACCAAACACTGAACCACCGCCCCTTAAAAGCGGTGACTTGGCATTACCGCGACGCGCACGGCCGGTCCCTTTCTGTCTAAAAAGTTTTCTTCCACTCCCCTTAACATCGCTGCGATGTTTTACAGATGCTGACCCTGCACGTCTATTTGCGAGCTGCATGGTCACAACTTCATGCAACACATTCGATTTAACGGGTATGCTGAAAATAGTATCCGGAAGTTCAGCCTGTGAAACTTTTTCTGCTTTACGATTAAGAACATCTACAAGAGCCATAATTACGTCTCAAAAATTATAATTTTAAAGATTAACAAAATTCTTAGCGAATTATTCCATCTATTCTGCGAATTTTGGTTTTTTGATCTCAATAATGCCCAAGCCCGATCCAGGAATTGCACCTTTTATCAGCATAATATTCTCTTCAGGTCTGATGTCGACAATTTCCAAGTTTCGAACCGTTTTACGCTCATTTCCATATTGGCCCGGCATTTTTTTGCCTTTAATCACTTTTGCAGGCGTGGCACTACAACCGATGGAGCCTGGAATTCTGTGGCTGTGACTGCCGTGAGTCTTTTTACCGCCATGGAACCCGTGCCGTTTAATGACACCGGAAAACCCCCTCCCTTTGGTGACGCCGCTGACATCAACACGTTCCCCGATCTCAAAAATGTCCGTTTTAATCGCCTGGCCGAGGCTGTATTCAGCTGGATTATCCACACGAATTTCACGCAGAAATCCAAAACGAGTTTCTCCGCTCTTTTTCAAATGTCCTTCCATCGGCTTGTTAACACGAGATTTCTTTTTCTCGCCAAACCCAAGTTGAAGTGCATTATATCCATCCGTATCGATCGTCTTTATCTGGGTTACCGAACACGGGCCCACCTGAACAACCGTTACCGGTATGTGTTGACCTTCAGGGGTAAACAACCCTGTCATCCCAATTTTTTTGCCTATCAATCCTTTACTCATTACCTTTATTCTGTCCCTTTGCAGCGGTTACGAAACAACCGCGTTAAATGCTACAG
>Ga0307376_10004096_pt1 | contig 13437 bp, 26 predicted proteins | sample TR2MG_FD_202536 | JGI IMG/M metagenome (GOLD analysis project Ga0307376, IMG submission 202536) | Soil microbial communities from Risofladan, Vaasa, Finland - TR-2 | ecosystem: Environmental > Terrestrial > Soil > Coastal area > Acid sulfate soil | place: Finland: Risofladan, Vaasa | collected...
CAGGAGATTCCTTTATGATAACAACAACAATAATAATATTTGCTCTTTTTGGTCTTGGTATAATTTGGCTTATATTATCTGCAAAAAAACAATCTAAAAAATTAAATGAGGAAGGATGGAAGAAGAAAGTATCTTATTGAAATTACTTAAATCAGAATTATTTAAGTTAATTGTTATGATTATTTTAATTATTACTATGATTCTTTTAGGTATAGTTATTTTTAGATATACTCAACAAATTAAATTAAATCCCTGTGATTTTTGTAGTGAATGTAAAAATCTAATTAATTTAAGTTGAATACAAATGTAAGGAGGTTAAGAAAAATGTTTAAACCAAAAAAAGCAATAAAAGAAGAGGAAGAATTTGAAGAACCAGAACCACCTCAATTTGTAAAAAAGCCAGTTCAAAAGGTAGAAGAAGTAAGTGATTGGAGTGTTCAGGAAATACCAACTGCAACAACACCAGTTATTTATAATGCAAGAACAAAAGAAACATATAGTTTATACGAAGCTATTGCAATAATACTAAACAAGTCGGAAGAATAAAATGGTCTTTGGATTTGCTAAAATATTTGTTATTTTTTTATTTATATCAGTCGCAGTTGGAATAGGCACTCATAGTTGGGAAAATGCTTTATCAATTATTGGTGCTTTCATAGTCATTCGTGTAATTTGGAAACTCTTTACATAAAACAAAAGAGAAAATGGGTCAAAGTGAAATCACTAAGTTATTAGAAATTGCATCAAAACCATTGCTTACAAGGGAAATCTGTTTGATTCTTAATTGTGAGCAAAAGAAGGTTTCAAAAGACTTGTTTAAATTATTAAAACATAAAGAAATAGATTACATTGAATTAGATAAAGATATTTCATTTAAAAAATACGGATGTAAACACAAAATGAGATTATATTTTATTAAAAAATTTCCAGAGGTAAAAATTAAAATTGGCTTTAGTTGATTTACAAACAGAAAAAATCTTTGGATGCAAAGAAGGTTCTAAAACTTGGTATCACGAAAAAGGACACATAGTTTTTAATAATTTAGAATGGGGTGCTAAAATAAGTTATTATAGTGTTTTCTTTCAGATGATTGCTGTATTTTTCTTAGCTCTCTCAATTTTAATAAATAACCTATTTCTACATATTTTTACCTTTCTAAATGCTCTGGGAATGTTAACTTGTTATATTTTTGAGGAAATTTGGTGCTGGATTTATGGAATTAAAGAATGGAGGAAAGTAAATTTACTACTAAAATAGGGTTATAAATATTTAAATACCTATTATTATTACTATTATTATGAAAACTAAATATAAACATAAATGTAAAGAATGTAAATATGAATGGTTGGGTAGATTAGAAAATCCTAAGTCTTGTCCTGAATGTAAATCAAGAAAATGGAAATAATATTTAATAGAGTTGAAAGGAGGTTAAACAAATGACAAAATATAAAGTAGAACTTGAAGGAATTTCTGCACTTAAAATGGATAAGTGGATAGACGGAATACAACCAAAAAATGAAGAAGGATATAGAAAACAAGCAGAGTTAAAAGTTTATACAGATGATAAAGGAAATATATCTATTCCAGCAGGAGCAATTAAAGCTACTATGAAATTGGCTTCATCTGAAATTGGAAAGAAGATGGAAGCTAAAAAGAATAGACAAACAATTCAGTCAGCAATATTTATAGAACCAAATATGATTTCTTTAGGAAAGAAAAAATATGATAGTATTGCAGAAGATGTAGTAACAAGAAAAGGCACAGGAGATAAAGTTACAAGAGTTAAAACATTTAGACCTTTAATAGAAAAAGGTTGGAAGATAAATTTTGAAATAAATGCTTTTGGAGTTCCCAAAGAATTTATTAATGAATGTTTAGAACTTGCTGGACTAAGGTTTGGTTTATTATCTCATAGACCTGAATTTGGAAGATTTCAAGTTAATAAATTTGTTGAAATTACAAAATGAAAGAAGGAACAATAGACAAAACTGAAATAGAAAATCTTGGTTTGAGTTCAATAAAAAGTTATTTTTTAGTAGACCCTAAAGATATAACTAATAAAAATGTGTTAATTCATTTACTTCAGAAAGCAAAATTAGGAATGCAGTTTGAGAGGGAAATGAGTATAGGAAAAAGAGCTGGAGAAATGATGAGTTTCAGAATTATGAAATTAACAGCAGAAAATAAGAACGAACTTAGAAATTATATAAAGAAACACTTACCACAATATTCACATTAATATTTTTAGGGTAATATATGGTGATGTTTGGTGGGGTGTGGTAAGATATGGCGAGGTAATTTATTATTGGGCGAGAAATCGCCCACTTTCATATTCACTTAGTGTTTGGTTTGGTTTGGTGTGGTGTGGTCCAGTATGGTAAGGTAAGGTAAGGTCTGGTAAGGAGAGTTCCTGCTCTCTATAAAAAGCAGGAAAAAATTATAAAAAAATATTTTATTCTTTCCTTAAATGTTTTCCAAATCTATGAGCATTAGAATCTTCTCCAACTAAATTAAAACCAGTAATATTTTTTAAAAATCTTTCTTTCTCTGAATTTTCTTCTGCTTCATTCTTCGCATCCCAATAGTCTTTATAATTTTGTTTTATTTTTTTTCTTTCTTCTTTTCTTTTATTCTTTGCTTCTTCTCTTACCTTATCTTTAGGTAGAACTCTATTAAACCACTCTAAGAATTTTTTCCAAAGGTAAAGAACTAAAATTATAAATATAAGAATTGCTATAACTCCAATAAATCCCATTTTAATTTCTAAAGACTTGGTTTAAGCAAATCAATTTTATCAGACTTATTGAATTTATTTAATCCCATAAAGTCTTGGTCTTCTTTAGTTTCTTCTTCAGCTTCCTCAACTTCTTCATCAGAATCTTCTTCTTCATCAACTTCTTCAGTATTTTTTTCTTCAGTTTCTGTCATTTTCAACCCCCTTATAATTTTGTGTAAGTATCTTCCAACTTGTTTCAACTAATTCTTTATAATCGGTAACAAATAAACCATTATCTATTTCTTGTTTCATTTTATGCTTACCTTTTTTATTTCAACTAAATCATCATGTTTAAGAGTTTTATCTTCTTTAGGAATGGTTACTCTTCTTTGTCCATTCTTATTTGCCTTAACTCTTGATATTATTCTTTTATCCATAGGTTATATAGGTTTAATAGGTTTATATATCTTTTGTTTTTAATGTTGTAACTTATTAGTCATTAATATTAGCCATCCAAAAGATAAACCCTACAATTAATATCCCAATTATTATATAAATAATTAGTCCCTTATTTTCTTCACGACTTAATTTAAATTCTTCCTTTTCAATTTCATCTAATTGTTTTTCCTGTGATGGACTAAGAACTCCTTTTTGTTTGGCTATTAATAAATTGTTTTTAATTCTAAGACTTTCTTTTTCTTCAGGAGTTAATTCAGATTCATTAGTTAAATTACTTTGATTATTTTTTAGTTGATTCATTACATCATAATACTCTTCATTATCTTTATTTAAATCAGTAGACCAAGCCGTGCTTCTTGCTATTATATTAGGTAAGATTAAAGTAACTACTATTAAAATAAATAACATCTTTTTTATTTGCTTAGCTTTCATTCTTTCTCCAATAAATTAATCTTTGTATAAGATTATTACTTAAAAAAGGACAGGGGGTCAGGACACCCAATTTCCTAAGAAATTGCTTGATTTTCATTTGTTTTACCCTCATTTTGACCATCAATCCACCTGTAACCCGTAGTTTTACCTATCCCAAAGAGTTCAGAGAGCTTATAAACCGAAAAAGTGGGGTTTCTTTGGTGTATTTCGTTAAAAATATCCTTAGTAAGTCCCTCCTTAACATCATCTGCTATCTTTTTACTATCTGTGTTATCATTAAACATATCTTCATACTTCTTAAGCCTGTATTCCTCATCTGAAACAGCATAACCATCTGTAAAACGTCCAGAGAAGTCTGGCTTGACCACCCCATAGTTCTGTGTCTTCTTTCCCTTAATGTATAAGTCTTTTTTCTTGCTAAATGAATAAAAATAGAAGTATCCACGTTCAAACTTGCCTTCAAACCTAATATCTATAAAAAAAACACTTCTTGAGATAGCATAAGGTGCTGGTATCTGAAAAAAGTTAGGTAATATAACTATAATGAATAAATTAAGCTGTCTGCACTTACGAAAAAACCTTCTTAACACGTGAGCTAACTTAGAATAGTAATGAGAATCTAAATCATCTCCTTCATCTAAGATTAAACAAGAATATTTTGGTAATTCAAAAGCTCTTTCAATTAATTGTTCTGCATTAAAGACAATATTCTTCATAGTAAAGGTTAAATTAAATCCGTGTTGTTTATTTATGGAATCTGTATAAGCTTCTCCAATTTGTTGGGTTATTACGCTTTTTCCTGTTCCAACTTCTAATGTAGAAGAAGAACATAATGCTAAAAAAGTCATATCTTTAATAATAGTCTCTGCTAAAATATTTATATTATCATAAAGTATTCCATCAATATATCTTCCAGCTGTCTTTTGTCCTTTTAAACTTCCCATAGGATATTTATCTTGTAGAATTTTCATTTTTACATATCTAAAACAGATTTTCTAACATCAGTTGGCTTAGGCATTAGTAATCCTTTTGATTTCATATTTTTAATTAATAATATATAAATTTCATCAAGTATTTTATTAACAGTAGAATAATGCATTGGTCTTATCTTAGTTCCAGAAGAAGTTAATACCATCCAACCTTTAGGTAAGTATTCTAATTTAGTATTCAATTCATTTAATTCACTTACTTCTAAAAAAGGAATTAAATTTCTTCTTAAATCCATCATAACTTGAAACCATCTTATTAAATCTCCATTTTGTGCATACATAGAATTTTGGTCAAGAAGTCTGCTTAATCTCTTCATAGTTTCAGTAGCCATATTCCAAGATTCTTGTGGAACATAGTTGTCTGACATTAACTTTATTATAAAATAGGATTTAAATATACTATTGTTTATTCTTTGTAAAAATAAAGTATATTTAAACTAAAGAGTTATTAATTTCTTATGATTCAAACAGAAATAGATAATGAACAAAGTAAAATAATTCAATTAAGACAGCAATCTAAAAATTTAATTATACCAAGACGTTCAATCAATTATCAATGGGCAAATATGCGTTTTGGTAATAGAAACATTGTTCAGAAATTAGCTATTAAAAGAAAGGAAAGAAAGAAAATAGGCACTCAAATAAATACATCCCAAAACAGAATAATCTATTTAAGAGAATTATTATTGGGAACAGCAATATAATTTAGGAGGAAATCCTTAATCAAAAGTTTTTTAAACAACTTAATCTGTAATTATTTAGGAGTTACACAAATGAAATATTCACCAAGAGATAGAGTTGAGAAGGGAGGTAAAAAAATGAAATATAGATATGTTATATTAATATCTTTTTTAATTGGGGCAATAGCTTTATTCTTTCTTAAAATGTTTCCTATTCCTTTATGGAATATAGAACACACGGCTCAAAGTATATGGTGGAATAATGGGTTAATGAATTATTTTAATTGGAATGTTTTATTTATACCATTAATTGGAGGTTTGGCTGGGACTTTATTTACAATTCCTTTTATGCCGAAGAAAATTTAAATTGGGAATAATAAGAAGGATTTTTAAAAAGAAAGAACCAACCCCACAACTTGGAGGAAAAATATATAAGCCTTCAGAAGTGGCAGAACAAACAGGAGGGTTTGTTTCCGTTACAGACCCAAGGATTCCAGAAGTGTATCAGGGAACTCCACAACAAATTCAAGCATCAAGGGCGGGAGGAGGAGCATATATAGAACCTCCAAAAACAGCTTCTTCAATAATAAAGAAAGGTGGCGGAGGAGCAACAACATTAGGTTATCAAGGTGGAGCTTCAACAATAGCTTCTCAATTAGCTTCAAAGACAATTTCTAAATTAGATACATCAATAGCACAAGGAAGAAAATCTCAAGCAGATGTTTATATGAAAGCTGGATTAGATAAATTCGGAAGAACACAATCTTACTATGATAGAATTCAAAGAGAGATGAAATTAAAGAAAGCAGAGAAACAGCAAACAAAAGTATATCAAAAATTATATGATAAAGGGCAAATGGAATTTGAACAAGCAAATATAGGATTACAAAATGTATTAAATGTTTATTCAAAAGATTTATACAAACAAGATTTAGAAAAAGAAAGAGAAAGAGTATATAAAATTGATATGTTACAAGGAAGTTTAACTGGAAGTCAAGTCCAATATGGTGGAACAAGAATGGATATGGGTTTGGGAATGCCTTCAGATGCAAAACAACATTTTGAAACATTTGGAGTTATGAAACCAGGAACAATTTATTCAACAACAACTGGAGAAACTTTTAAAGGAGAACCAGTATTCAAAACAAGTGTAATAGGAGAAGATTGGAGTTCAAGAACGGCTACAAGAGAAGAACAATTAATATTAGACCCGATGACTGAAACTATTGGAACTGGAAGAAAAACAAAAGTTGGACAGTTATGGGGGGAAACAACTGGAGAGATTAAAGAGTTTGGTGGAGAAGAATGGGGTGCTGGAGTTTATGCAGAAAAGAAAATAGAAGCTTGGAGTTTTAAAGGTGGAAAGGCAAGACAAATAACTGGGGGAATAGTTTCTGGAATTATTCCGACAAGTAAAGGGGAATTAATTAAGACAGGAGTTTCATTTGGAATTGGTGCTGGAATTGGAGCAGGAGTTAAAGGAGGAAGTTTATTATTAGGTTCTATTCCTAAAGCTGGAAAGTATGTTGCTCCAGCATTTAAACTTGGTGCTTATGGTGGAGGAACTTATTTAACTGGAGCTTATGCTTTAAGTGTTGCAGGTAGAGTTTCAGGTGAAGAAGATTATTATGCTAAGGGAGAAATATTAGGAGAATCTGGAAGAGAATTTGGAGCATTAGGTTTAGGTTATGGAGTTGGTGCAAAGGGAACAGAAATGTTATATGGATTATATAGAGTAAGAGGTAGAGCAGAAATTCCTTTAGAAAGAATAACAAGAAAAGAAGTTATATCTGGTAAAGAAAGTTTTCCAACTGCACCTAAAGAAACTCATATAAAATTGTTTAAAGGAACGGTTGAAAAAATTCCTGAATTGACAGAAGGAAAGGCAGGAGGTTTTCACGTAACCCCAGAACAATTTTGGAAAGGAAAGAAATTAACTGGAGAGATAATACCAAAAGCTGGAACTTCTGAATTACCTGGATTATATGTTGGTAGTGAAGCTTCTATTTATTTCTCTGGATTAAAAGGAAAAGGATATTCTCCATTTAGCTTACCAACATTAAAAAGTATTTTGAGTGGAGAAAAACCAGCAATAGCATTCTTAAAACCAGAAGGATTTAGAGAAGTAGGATTTAAAAAAGTTTCTCCTTATGAAATTGGAGGACAACAATTTAAATTTGCTTTTAAAGAACCAGCAAGAAAAGGATTTATAGACATTCCTAAAATGAAAACAGAAATAGAAGGAGTAGCAAGAATAGAAGCTGGTAAATATGGTTATGAATCTGGAAAGTATTATACAACAATTCAAGGAGTAAAAGTTCCAATAGATGTATTTGGATTTAAGAAAGGTAAAATTGATATAGGAATTAAAGAAGTTAAAGGAGTTAAAGGTTTTGTTTCTGAAGAGTATGGTTACTTACCTAAGAAGATAAAACTTTCAGATATTCGTTCTTCTTTATATAGTAAAAGATTTGGAAGTTATTACAAAGGATATTCAAAAATAGCTTCAAGTTATTTTAGACCATCATCTTATAAAACCTATGGAACATCAAATATAATTTCTTCTTATCTAAATAGACCATTAAGTATTTCTCCTTATAGTCCAAAGAGTAGAGAAAGATATCTAAAGAGTTCTTTAATTTATACTCCAAAATCTCCATATAGTATGCTTCCTTATTATCCAAGAAGACCTCCTATAAAGCCACCATTATATTTACCTAAAAAAATTGGAATGAAACAAAAACCAAAGGCAAAAAGAAAGCTAACAGAACAAGAAAGATATAGTCCAAGCTTTACTGCAAGTTTATTAAAAATTAAAAGTAGCAGAGATATTTTAGGAGACCCTTTGAAAGGAGGATTTAGAATAAGGGGAATAATCCAATGACAAACGATTATATATTTGGAAAAGAAAATAAGTATGATAAGATAAGAACAGATATTAATATATCAAAAATTCTTCAAGGTAAAGTAGGAAGGAAGAAGAAATTAAAAAAGAGGAAAGTCTTTTCATTTTAGATTGAAAATTGAAAACAAAAGTATATTTAAATAAAGATTTTATATTTACTTAATGGTTGAACAACAATATTCTCCAGAACAAAATTATCAACAAATTCCTGTTTCTCAAGACGAATTATATGCTAACGCAATTCAAGAAGAGAGAGTTAAAAATATTATTTCTCAATTAGACCCAGAGAACCAATTAAAAGAAATTGAAATGAGAATAAGAGGTTATAAGAAAAACTATTTTACTCAAGAATGGGAAAAGATAGACCCAGATACACCAGAACCTCCAAGAATATTAGTATCAAGATTTATTAGTTATCTATCTTCTATAATGAATCAAAACACTACACAAGGAAATTTATCAGAAGGACAAGTTAATTCTTTAATGAGATTAGTAATAGAATATTTATCAGACGAATTAGATGCTAACTCTGAAATATATAACTTAGAAAATAATTATACAGAAAGAACAAGGTTAGGACATATAATACTTAATTCAGTATTCTTTGCTTTAAGTAGAGCATTAAACGGACAAGAAGCAAGAAGAATGTGGAAAGCATTAAGTTTAAACGAGTCATCAGATTCATCACAAAATAAAGAGACATTTAAGAATGCCCTTCGTTTTTGGAAATAATTAAAATGTTTAATAAAAAACAAATAACCAAAGAAGATTTTTATCAGTTGAATCAGTTAGACCGCATAGAATATAGACAAAGAATGGATTCAATAAATAAATCAAAAGTAGAAACAGGTTCTTGGAGGTTTCTTCAAGTAGTTTTTTATATGATTGGTTTCATGATTCTAATTTCATTGAGTGCATATAATATAAGTGAAGATTTATTTATAAAAATACTTAACTTAATACCTTTAGTATTTAGATTAGGATTTGCTATATTTGTATTCTTATTGATGTTAGATTTATTATCTTCCTATTTGACTTCAAAGAAAAGAAAAGAATTAATTAATGAATACTTCCCATTAGAAATTAAAAGAAAAGTAAAGAAGAAATGAAAGACAAGGTTTGTTTAATTTGTAAAACAGCAATAGATACAGATAAAGAATTTTGCGAATTTAAACACTATAAAAAGAAAAACGAGATACGTTCTAAAGCTTACTATCACGTTAATTGTTTTAGAGGAAGATTAAATAATTCTAAAGAACAATCAGACGCTTTAAAGTCTGCACTTGATACATTAAATCAAGTTAAAAGTAAATTTGGTTTAATAGAAGAAGAGGTGGTTCAAATATAAATGGCTGCAATAGGAGATATGTTTTCTAAGATAGGTTTGGGTGGAAGTGGAGGAAGCGGTATGATTGGAAACATAATAGTAATGATATTTGGTGCAGTCGCTTTGGGTGCTGTAATCTTTGGAGTTTGGTGGTTTGTAAATAAAAAAAAGAACTGGAATTTAAAAGTAGAAGTAAAGATACCAAGAAATATAAGAAATATTAGATTAAAAGAAGGAGGTTATAAAGTAATTGGAACTTTAAATAAGGAATGGGCAAGAGGATTTTATAACGCAAAGAGAGGAGTTTGTTATATTAAACGTAAAGGCAAAAAACCAGTTCCAATGAAACCTTTTGATATTAAACGTTTTCTTTCTACTGGAAATATATTAACAGTTATTCAAGTAGGCATAGAAGATTATAGGCCTGTCTTAGATGATTCTTATATAGAAGTGATAGATGAAAAGACAGGAGAAGAAGCCGCTTTAGTAAATGCTAAAATAGATACTTCTGAATCTAAGTCTTGGAAAAATTCTTTTGAAAGAGATTCTAAGTCTGCTTACACTATAAAAAATTGGATAGCAGAACACGGAGCATTAGTTGCTATGGGCTTAGTTTTGTTAATGAATTTGATAGGATTTTCAATAATTATAGCAAGAATGCCCAAATAAGAAAAATAAAGTATATTTAAATTAAGGATAAATGATAATTATATGTTAAAAAATAAAGGACTAATTGGAATTCTATTTATTTTTATATTCTCTCTTAGTTTTATTTCCGCTTCAATTTATGACGATTGTGAAATCTATGGAAATTGTGAACCCATTAGTGAAGGGATAGTTACAGGAGCAAATTATTCTATTAATGTTAATAATTCAAATTACTTACAAGGATACACTCCAACAACATTAGGAACTTGGTTAAATACAACCTTTGGTTGGATAACAGAAGACATAGGAACTCTTGTTAATTATTTTACTAAAACAGAAATAGAAAGTAATTATGTCCCATACACAGGAGCAAATCAAAATGTTGATTTGGGGGATAATAATTTAACAGTTAATGGAACGACTTTGTTTGTTGATAGTGATAATGGAAGAGTGGGAATAGGAACAGCAAATCCTCTCCAAAAACTTCACACAAATGGGAGCATATTAGCAAATGGGAGTGGTTTTTTTGAGGGAAATGTTGGAATAGGATTAACAACACCACAAAATAAATTAGACGTTGAAGGTGCAGCAGTTATAGGTTCAACATATGCAGGAATAAATACAGCACCAACAGATGGATTATTAGTTGAGGGAAATGTTGGAATAAATACAACATCTCCTCAAAATTCTTTAAATGTTGTTGGAGATGTAAATTTTACAAGAAATTTAATAGTTGATACAAGTACTTTGTTTGTTGATAGTGTAAATAATTGGGTTGGAATAGGGGACGCAACACCACAAGCACCTTTGCAAATATATTCAACTCAAGATGGGATTTTAAGATTGCAACAATCAGGAGGAGGATGGAATTATATTGAGTATTGGAATTCTTCTGCTAGAACGGCATATTTTGGAACAGATGATGATGGTAATTTTGAGTTTAGTATTCCAGGAGGAGTGGTTCAAATTCCAGGTTCATATTTTGAAGCTAAAAGAGTTTCGGCAGGGGGTTCACCATCTTCTTATTCGGTTTTGGATGTAAATGGTAATTTACAAATTCATAATTTAGTCGGTTCTTCTACGAATGCTGTATTGGGATATATTCGTTTTCAGTCTTTAAATAATAGAGCAGAACCCGCAAGTTTTGCTCAAATAGAGGCAAGAACTGACCCAACAACTTGGTATAAAGGAACTTTACTTTTCAGGACAAATGGTGTTGATGGAACAAGCACAGGAAATACTCCTGCAGAAAGGATGAGAATAACAAGTATTGGAAGAGTGGGAATAGGAACAACAGCTCCTTTTGAATTACTTCATGTTTCAGGGAATATTTTAGCAAATGGAACAATAAATGCAACAGGAAGTATGAAAGTTGGAGGAGATTTAAATGTAACAGGAAATATTACTGGAAATCAGATTTATGGAGAAGCTTGGTATCATAATCATACAGCAACAGAATTAAATTTTGCAGTAGATGGACTTTATTATAATTTAACTTTTGATAATTCTTTAGTGAATGGAATGAACTTTAATGATGCTGGAGATTATTTGGAAATAGTTATTGATGGAGTATACCAAATAAATTATATGGCATCTGGAGATGGACAAAATAATCATGCATATTTTACAAGTATTACAATAAATGGTGTAGTTCAAGATAAATGTGAAAGTCATAAGAAAATGACAGCAGGAGGAGATGTAGTTACTATGACTGGTTCTTGTTTATTAAGTTTAAATATAGATGACCAAGTTAAATTAGCAACAGCAGATATAGGTGGAACTGGAACAGGGAATTATTATAGTTCAAATATAAATTTGGTAAGGATAGGAAATTAATATGATAATAGACAAACAAAGGGATAGAATAAGGAAAGCACCAATATTAATGGCATTCATAATATTTTGTATGTTAATTAATGGGGGAGTAGTTAGTGCTTCTCTTGGGACATTTAAATCTGGAGAATGTGTAGATATAAAAACAATTTTAAATACAACAGCAGTAACAATTAGTTCTTTAAATTATCCTAATTCCTCAAAAGTTTTAGGAATAACAAGTATGGAAAAGAATGGTTTAACCTTTAATTATACCTTTTGTAATACTTCAACATCTGGAACATATAATTATGATTACAACGACACGGAGGGAAATGTTTATGTAAATTCTTTTGAAGTAACACTATCTGGACAAATTTTAAGTGGTAGTCAAGGATGGGTTCTAATTGGTTCTTTAGTTATAATGATTATACTCTCATTAGTATTCTTATTTATTGCAAATGGTTCAGAAAATACAACAAGTAAAATAGTTTTCTATTGTTTATCTGGAATTATATTTATTATGTCTATACTTTATACAGTAGTAATGATGCAACAAACTTTATCAGAATTTACTAATATATTAACAGGAATAGAAACATTTTGGTTTGTAGTTAAAATGTTAGTTGGAATAGGTGTATTTGTTTTATTAATTATAGTTATATTAATATTAATTAAAGCTTGGAAAATAAAAAGAGGTTATAGAGACGAATGAGAAGAAGAATAAAAGTAAAATCAGTTAAAATATCTGCACACCCTTCTCTTTATGAAGCTATGGAAGAGTTAGGAAGGAAGTTTAAAGATAAAAATGGTATGGGATTATCACAAGTAGAATCAACTAAGATAATAGCAGAACATATTAGAAAAATAAATATACCAGATATATTTAATTTAAGAGGTAGAAAATGTTTTTAATTAAAAGAAAAGGAGACCCAACAGATATAATGTTGTTTTTAATAATTATATTCTTCTTAGCAGTTAGTTTAGCTATAGCAGTTTATACAAACACAATAATTCATAAAGTAATTTCAGATACAGCTCTTAATGAAAGTCAAGCTTATAGTCAAATAGATAGTGCCTTTACTAAAGTAAATGATTATGCAGTTCAAAGAACATTCACATTTATATGGGGATTGCTTATTTTAGGAATAATTATATCAAGCTTTTTAGTTAGAGTTCATCCTGTATTTATGTTCTTATATATAATAATGTTAATTGTAACTATATTTATTTCAATATTCTTAGCAAACTCTTATGCAACTATTGTAGATAATGCTTTACTTTCAGATATATCAAGTAAGTTTGAAACTATGACTTGGTTAATGCAACATATAGTTCAGGTATTAATTGGTGTAGGAGCATTAAGTATGATTATAATATTTGGTAAAATAGGAGGTGGTGGTTCAAGTAGTCCAAGCCAACAAGACATATGAGAAATAAATTAATGTTTTTAATCTTAGGAATGTTTT
>Ga0307376_10004099_pt1 | contig 13429 bp, 9 predicted proteins | sample TR2MG_FD_202536 | JGI IMG/M metagenome (GOLD analysis project Ga0307376, IMG submission 202536) | Soil microbial communities from Risofladan, Vaasa, Finland - TR-2 | ecosystem: Environmental > Terrestrial > Soil > Coastal area > Acid sulfate soil | place: Finland: Risofladan, Vaasa | collected...
AATTTTAAGATTGAAAAAAACGAAAATAAGGATTTAACCAAAAAAGTATTGGAAAATGTAGACGTACTAATATTAGGTAATCCAATTGACGATTATTTCTCAAACATCGAGATTAAAGAAATCGTTAATTTCGTTAGATTAGGAGGTAGTATACTGATTGTTAGTGAATATGGAGCGGATTATCTTCAAAAAACAAACCTTAATGATATCGCTAATCATTTTGGATTTTTATTTGAGAAGAATCTCATAAAAGAACAAAATCCAAAAAACCAGAATTGTTCAAGCATCTTACACATTCACGAGTTTCCGGATATTGACTTTTTAAATGGAATAAGAGAAGTAGTAATTGGTGGAACATGCTCTTTATATTTAAAAAAAGGAGCTGGAGCTCTTCTAGAAACCAATAAATTGAACAATTGGTCAGAAATCTACAACAATTCGTTAGAAGAGTGGGAAAAAGATAAAGAGCAACAGCATATCATTGCAGCTTATGCTAAATTTGGTCAGGGAAAAGTTATTGCTTTAGGTGATATAGATATTTTTTGCAGCGATGATAATATAGGGATTAATACCTTAGACAATCAGAAGTTTTTGTATAACATTTTTTCTTGGTTGGTTGAGCCAGTCAAAAAATCCGATGTCAATTCGTTCATTTTAGACCAAATAGGTGAACTTCAAAATGGAGTAAAAGGAATTCAAAATACAATTAATAACATAATTGAGACAATGAGTATATTAGAAAGAAGATTAACTGATATAGAGGAAAATTCCGAAAATTCAGAAGAACCCGCAGATGCTCAAATATCTCGAGATTTAGAATCTGTGTAAAATTAAGGTGCTGATCAAGGATATTATCATCAGTAGATACATGAAAATTAAAAGAACAAAACATCTAAACTTATTTATTTCAAGTTATATTATTCTACATTAATCTTATTTAAATAAAAATTATGTTATATTAACTTTAATTTGAAAAATAGTGGTTATTATGAGTAATAAATCACATGATGAAATTTTGACTCAATTTGAAGAGATAGCTAATAATTATAATCGAAGCGATCAATACTTTGACATCCTATATGATTCCATTTCATCAACAACTATTATAAAAACACCTTCTGCTGAGAATTTTTCAGTAAATACTAAAAAATCCGGCATTGTCGCCCGCAGTTTTTTAGGTTCATGGAAAGAAGTAGCAATTGAAGCAAGTGGAGATATGAATGGCGTTATAACAAAAATACCGAAAGGATCTAATAAAGGAAACCTTATCGAAGAGTTCGACGGTTGGAGTTTAAACAAAGAAATCAAACCTAAGATTGATCCTGCTAATGTGCCTATTGATGATAAGATTGAAAGAGTAAGGGAAATCTACGAATATGTTAAAAATGCGGACGAAAGAATTATTAATGTCCAAGTGAGGTATTTAGAGCTTTTAATTGAACGAATATTCGTTAATAACGAAGGATGCAAATTAAGGCAAGTAATTCCAAGGACTCGTGTTTTCGTTGTACCTATCGCTAAAGAAGGATCCGTAGTAGATTACGATTACTTCGTTAAATCAGGAGAAATGGGATTTGAGATTTTCGATTCACTCGAAAACGGAGTTTTAGATCAAGTAGTTAGAAATTCGCTTGAGATGTTAAAAGCTGAGTTGCCACCTTCAGGAAGGAATACTATTATTTTAGATTCTCAAATGGCAGGATTGATTGCTCATGAGAGCTTTGGGCATGGTTTGGAAGCAGATCAAATACTTAGAGACCGTAGTTATTTGAAACAACATCTTAATAAACAAGTTGCGTCTGAAATATGCACAATTTATGACACCCCTTCATTAGAGAGGAAGCTAGGTTCATACTTTTTCGATGACGAAGGAATAAAGGCTGGGCACAACATCTTAGTTGAAAATGGGATATTAAAAAACTTTATATATGATAGAAGAACAGCATCGGAACTTAAAGCTACACCGCAAGGAAACGGCAGACGAGAAAGTTTTGCTCATCCTGTCAATGTTAGGATGTCTAATACATATTTTGGTTCTGGAGATTATGAACTAGAAGAAATGATTTCAGAAATCAAAGATGGAGTAATGCTAGTTCATGGATTTTTTGGTATGGAGGATCCACTTGGTGGAGGCATGCAATGCACATCGAAAAAGGGTTACCTTATTAAAAATGGAGAAAAAACTAAGATTCTTAAAGCAACTGCTTTAAGTGGAGATGTTCTTGAGATGCTTAAAAATATCGATGCTGTAAGTAAGGATGCCTTGAAACTAGATGGAGGAACGTGTGGAAAAGGTAGTGAAGATATGGTTCCCGTTACATCTGGAGGTAGTTATCTTAGAGCTAAAAATGCATTGGTGAGTCCGGGGTGAATGAAGAAATGTCAACTGAAAGGTTAGATAGAATCGAAGCAATTTTAAAATCGAAGAAAATCCAAGAATTTGAGATATTCTACCTCGAAAAGAGTCTCTATGAAACTATTTTTTTAAAGGATAAAACTGAAAACGAGCGCGAGATAAGTGATTTTGAATATTTTATAAGAATTCTTACTCAAAAGGAAAATGAAACGGGTATAGGCGTAGTAAAAGGGAATTCACTTGAACCTAGCCAAATCGAAAAAAACATCGACACATGTGTCCTACTATCAAAAATAAATTCAAGTTCTAAGTACGATTTTCCTTCGAAAGTAAAAATTTCCCCTATCAATACGGCTGATAAAAGCATATTAAGCGATCCTCTAACGATTAAGAAGGACTTATCAGCAGTTCTAATATCTGAAGTGAATCAACAAAAAGATGTATTACCTACATTCTTGCGATTTAGGATACACAGCAATCATAGTTTTTTGAGAAATAGCAATGAGTTGGAGTTAGATGCGAGAAAGACCTACTTTTTTATGGAATTTTCCTTAAAGGCGCAAGAAAATGGTAAATTATCTGAATTCTGGGATTGCGGATATTACAAAGAAAAAGAACACCTAAATTTAAACGAGAGAGTATCTAGTTGGGCTAAAAGAGCTAAGAATACGCTTAGAGCAGTAGAACCTATATCTTCTGATAACGCCCTTGTTATTTTTTCTCCAAGTGTTTTAAAACAGGCTATTAATCCTGTCATTGGAGTTCATGCACTTGGTCAAGCTCATGCTGAAAAAATTTCACGTTTCAATATCGAGGATGTAGTAGCAAGCGAAAACATTACTATTCTTGATGATGGATTATTAGAAGGCGGTTTGAGCTCTAATTCATGGGATTCAGAAGGAAATCCTCATCAGTTAACAGAAGTTATAAAGAATGGTGTTTTTCAGAATAGGTTATACGATCAAATGTACGCAATGCTGGAGGAGAAACAATCAACGGGAAATGCAGAAAGGGCAGAAAGCGGAACGGTTGTTAATGGGATAAGTAATTTTAAAATACTCCCGGGAGATATTTCTTTTGATGATATGATTTTGGATATTAAGGAAGGCTATTACATCGACAAGTTTTCATGGTTAAATCCAGATGAAATCTCGGGTAATTTTGGAGCAGAAATAAGAAGTGGTTATTACATTAAAAACGGTGAGTTCCAAAATCCAATTAAACTCGGAAATGTTAGTGGTAATGTCCTAGAAATGGTGAAAAATTGCGTATATATCTCTAAAGAACGAGAATTTACTGAAAATACTCTATTTCCTTATATGGCATTTAAGAATCTAAATGTTTCTTCTTAAAACAAAAAAATAAAATTTTTATTATTAATTTTTTTATAATCCTAACACTTCAGCAGCATTGGAGGATGATTTCCTTGTTTTTCATTTCTTACTTATCAAATTACTCGAAATAAAAGAAAAAAAAAGCTTTTAAATTAGAGACTTTTATGAACCAGTTCAGATAGGTCAAAAACTTTGATTTCGTCATTGCTAATGTTTGTTTTAAATTGGTTCAAGCAAAAGGGACATGAGGATACAATTGCTTCTGCCCCTGAATTGATGGCTTCTTGAATACGATCGATAGCGGCAAGTTCTGATAATTCCTTAAACGCCGATCGAACTCCTCCACCAGAGCCGCAGCACCATGCATTTTCTTTGTGTCTAACCATTTCATTCAACTCTATTCCAGGTAATTTCCTCAATAGTTCTCGTGGAATTTCATACATACCCATGTGTCGCCCAAGATGACAAGGATCATGATATGTTATTTTCATATCTAAACTATTACTAAATGTCAATTTCCCGTTATTTATTTCATTTAAAAGAAGATCAGGCAAATGAACGATTTGTATCCCGTGTTTGAGTTTGAATTTCTGGGGATATATTTCTTTCCACATTCTGTAGCATCCAGCACAAGAAGTTATGATTTTTTTAATTCCTGCATCAAGATAAGTTTTTAAATTGGTTTCAGCGACATTCTTTGCCTTTTCAGCTTGTCCTGTCATAAATACAGGAGAACCGCAACAATGTTCCTCCTTAAAAATTCTAAACTTTAAATCTAATGAACTTAATATTTCAGCTGTTGCTATTGCTACACTTTGCTCCCGATAACTGGAGGTACAACCAACGAAATATGCAATTTCGGCGTTTGGATCTTGATCGATACTAGAAGGAATCCAATTTAATCGATTTTCATGAGGCTCCATATATGGATTAAACTGTTTTAAAATATGTTCGGTGTAAAGAAAATGTTCTTCCATAGGACCAAATCCCTTGTTTACTGCTTCTTCTCTCATCGCCATGAGCCATTCTCCAGCAAAATTATGAATCTCCGGTATTTGGCATTGTTGTAAACACGCTTGACAAACCGAGCATTGATAGAAAATTTTAGCTAAATTTTCTGTCCATTTAAGCTTTCCTGATATTAATCCCCAAGTGAGGAGATTTTTACCTCCGAGATAATAAGCTTCAAACTTACCATATTCACCTGAAGGGCAAACTCTTGACCAGCCATCCTCTTGATATGCTGTCCTGCAAGTTCCGCATTTTCCGCATTGATATAAAATATCTTTATAATAATTCAGGTCTTGATAATTTTTAAGAGGTTTTTGATTAGCCACAGTACCAATTTTAGTTATCCCCTTGCTTTTTATATATCTCTTTGAATCCTTTACCATCTCTTTATTCACCTTCAATCCCCTGCCCGGGATTCATTATATTATTAGGATCAAGTAATTTTTTAACCTTTTTGATTAAGTGATGCATCGCTGGATCCATTTTATTGTTATAGTAATTCACAGCCCATAAAGGAGGTTTATACATGATAGTACCATCTAATTGCTGTACAGCATCGTGGATATCTTTGAGACAGTTGCGTGCTTTATTTATATCTTCAGGATCATTTTTATTAAAATTTATATTCGTACGCGTGACGCAGTAATGTCCTCCGAACATGAACCTACAGTAATATTGCGGTGGTCTTTCATATTTAAGACAAACCTCCCTTGAGAGTTGATAGTATTTGACGACATTTCTTGTCGAGTTATAACATCCAACCCATTCACCACCACCACCTCGAGAGAAATTCCAGCAACTCCAGAATTGAACTGGTGCTTGTCCACCCGTAGAAGGTGTTAAATGTCCCATAATTCCCTGCATATTTTCGGGAAAGCTATCCATTTGATCCTTAATATTTAGAGGATCTAGCTTGTATTCTTTACAAATATCCGTTATTGCTTCGCAATGTGCTTCATGTTGCTTTTCTGTATAGGCTTGGGTCGATATCAACCCCAAAAAATCAGGTAAACCAAGTTCTACAGGATCAATAGCCACATTATTCTGGTCAAGACACATCAGTGATTGAGCCCAACCTAGATTTATAAATAAGAGGTCTACAATACCGAGACCTGCTTTAGCTAACTTTAACATCATTGGTGCCCCCTTTTCTACTGTTTGGGCTATTGGAAGAAAGTCCGCACGATAAGGTAATTTTGGCCACAATTTAATTGCCATTTTGGTTATTATGCCCGTTGTTCCCTCAAATCCGATGAACATTCCTGTTAAATCGGGTAATGGTTGTCTACCGTACCAATAATTGGTGAGGCTGCAGGAACCAATTCGAACTAATTCTCCCGATCCTAAAACAACTTCTATTCCGTTTACGAATTCTGCTCCTGTTCCTCCAAGCATGCCCAAATTAAACATCCCATAGCAGAGACATGAAGGGATTACGCCCGTTCCTGGAGGAGACCATGTAATCCCTGCCTGAAAATCAGGATGATACTTATCAAGGTATCCTTTTAAATCTGCCCATGTAATTCCACCTTCCACGACAGCATACATGTCATCCTCGTTTACCTCAAGTACCTTGTTTAACCTTCTCATATCAACTACTATCCCACCCTTTCTGGGAGTCGCAATCGACCCAAAATTTATGCCAGAAACCCATGGTATCACAGGAATTTTATGTTTATTAGCGATTTTCACGATATCTTGAACTTCTTCTGCTGTACCTGGTATTATAGCTATATCGCATTTTCCTTCGGGCTCTGCCGAGATAAAGTCATAATGATATAAAAATTGCATTTCAGGTTCATCGGAAACATACCTCTCACCGACGATGGTTTCTAATTCTGCCACAATTTCGCCATTATTCACTTTTTGATCACTTTTTTTACTTTGAGATACTTTAGACTTCGATATAAATGTAATATCTCGGATGATAATATAAAGATATACTTTTTGCAAGTACTTGCCTAAATGATTTTATATTCGAAACAAACAAACTTTAACAATTTAATAGGTGAAGTTCATTATTTTTATTCAGATAAATGAAGCAATAAATCAAACATTAAGAGCTCAATTTAGGTGAAAAAAATACGAAAACTCCAACATTTATTTATTTATATGAATAAAATTAAACCATCTTAGTTCTTCGACCTCAGGATCATCAAACTGTTGATATTCTTTTTCCTCTTCAAATGTTTGGACTATTTTATTAGCTTTATCTAAATAATTAGCAAATTCTACATTTCGATCAATAGATTCCTCATCAAAGCAGTTTTTTAAATCTGTTGAGAGAATTGTTTTAACATCTGGTTTGTTGTATGGGAGAGTATCCTCGAAATTGAGATGTGTCCATTCTCCAGAGTGAATATTAAAGGAATAGTCTTTAAGGAATAAATATCCGTAATCAGCTGTAAATTCTATAACCTTACAGATAAAATCGAAATCACTTTCGGAGAGTAAATAATGAAAATTAACTCGGCACCATCCTGGTTTAAATCCGAGATTTCCTTGTTGAGTAATTTTTCGAAACTTTTGAGATCGTTCCTCGTCAATTTTGAGCAATAAGTGTCCATATGGCCCAGCGCACATGCAACCAGCACGACTTTGAATTCCAAACAAATCATTAAGTAACTTAGTTATAAATTTTGGGTGGAGATACTTATCTCCATGTTGAATCATAAAGGACACAATAGAAATGCGGTTTTCAGGGTCAAATGGTCCTAGAATTACGATTTTTGAATGTTTACCCAATTGCTCCAAAGCTTTTGTTGTATACTCTAATTCTTTCGATTTAATATTTTCAATTCCTATAGCATCCTTTAAATCAATAGCTAAGGCAGCTTTAATAGTTTGTAAGACTCCTGGAGTACCCGCTTTTTCTCTAATTTCGATATCTTTTGAGTAATCCACTGTTGTAGAACTAAAAAAATCAACAGTCCCACCGCCAGCTGAAGTTGGAGCAATTTCTGTTTTGTAAACTCGCTCATTAAACACTAAAATTCCTGATGATCCTGGATCTCCCATAAATTTATGAGGAGATATAAAAATCGCATCAAAAAATGTGTCTGGATCATTATTCATATCAATTTTTACATAGGGAGCACTAGCGGCAAAATCAAAACATACTATACAACCATATTTATGTAAAATACGAGAAATTTCATAAACAGGAGATTTTAAACCGGTAATATTCGATGCTGCAGAAAAAGATCCAATTTTTAGCCTATTTTTATATTTAGGGTCTGAGACTTGACGCTCTAAATCCTTTAAGTCAATATAACCATCAGAAGTGAGTTGAATTGATACAACTTCCGCTATAGCTTCACGCCACATTACATCGTTAGAATGATGCTCGTAAGGACCTATAAAAACAACAGGTTTCAATCGATTTATTTCAAATTCGAGGTTATTACTCAAATTTTGTTCTAAAACATGATCTTTAGCTGATCTTTCTAATATTGTTCGCATAAGTTCTTTTGTTGCTGAAGGAAAACGTACACCTATAATTTCCTGAAATTTGGATATTGCTCCCGTTGCTCCTGTACCCGTGGCTATAATTCGACAATTCTTTTCTGCATTAAAAGCTTTTTTTATCATAGTTTCCGCTTGATGTAAGATTTTCGTCATATGACGACCAGTTACATCGTCCTCTGTATGAGTATTTGCATATTCTCGTTGAATTTTTATTAGAAATTGTTCTATAAATTTAAGAGATCTACCAGATGCAGTATAATCTGCATATGTGAGTAAACGCTTTTAATATGGCGTCTGGAAAACAAAATTCTGGCCTATAATCGCATTTCTTACTTCTTCAAGGGTCAAAACTGGTTTCATTTTTTCACCTTTCATCTTAAGGAGAAGGTTTAGTTAAGTCTATAAATTAAATTAACAGAATTTATGATAAAAATTTTGTTAAATAAGCAAATTAAAAATAGAAATAGAAAAAAATACTAATTCTTCTTCTTACTCTCTACGCTTACTTCGACTAAATTATAATCTCGCGTACCGAGACCTAGTTCTTCAGCCACATTTAATTGTATTTCCCAATGTCTAGATTCCTTTCCATCGGGATTTAAATCCAACTCATTTGTTTCTGGGTCAAATCTAGGTATATAAGATAACCAATCATGAGATTTTTCTTTAGAAATATTGCTAATGTTCCCTAAAATTGAGTGAGGATTCATCATCGATAAGTGTATTAAATCCACAGCTGATTGATCCACAGCTACTGGATCTAACGAGGATAAAACACCAATATCGCTTACAAATGGTATATCTGACCCGCCTGTGCAATCACATTGCCATGTTACATCTATCACATAGTTGAGGTAAAATATTTTATCTTTACCGAAATAGTCCACTACTCCTGCGGCATTATCAACCATTTGTGTAATAAATTCTTCTTGAGTTGATGATCCGGTATCTATCACATTGTTTTTGCATACAGATTTACACATGTAACAATACCTACATTTTTCTTCATCCCGTATTAATTTCCCGTCTGGACCTTCTCTTAATGCATTTGTTGGGCAGATCTTCAAACAATTTTCATAATCAGAAATCGGTGCTTCAAAATTAAATTCGAATTTTTTTCCCATATGTGCTTGAACCTTTCCACCCTTGCTTACACATCCAATCCCAAGATTTTTAATTGCACCACCAAAACCAGTATTCCCGTGACCTTTAAAATGAGTTGCTAAGATCATATAATCGAATTCCTTCAACCTCCCCGCAACCAAAACTTCATTAAATCGCTTTCCATTAACAGCTTGTTTTATTATATCTGTACCAACGCGTCCATCTAGCATTAGCAGTTTTGCTCCCATGGTTTCGTCTGTAAAACCATGGATTTTAGCGGTTTCTAGATATTCGTCTTCAGCTGAACGACCACTGTATTCGGTATGAATGCCCGTAAATTCCTCTGGAGCACCCCATCCACAAGATTCTGCTACAGATGGTATTGCTCCTAAGCTTTTCACATAATCACACAAAAATCTAATGTAACTCGGGCGCAGGTATCTTGTGTTCTCAAGGGCTCCAAAATGAGTTTTTATTACCACATTATTTCCTTTCTGGACTTTATTATTAAATCCAATTTTTTCCAGAGCCAAAGGCCCCTTAAACCTGCTTAAACTTTCTTTATGGTGAAAGGTTCTTGCTGTAAAAAAATATACATCTGATTTCATATTTCTCATTAAAATTAGTTATTGAGTTAATTGTAAACTATTATAAAGTAATACAGCATTAAAAATAAATTTGGAGTTTATCTAACATGCAGTAATTATTTTAATTGTGTAAAATTCTATAATAATTAGAGATAAGAAAAATAAAAATATAAACTACTCTGAAAACTATGGCACGATGTCCAGAATGCGCAGGTAATATGAAATACAATCCTGACAATCGTCTGATGGCATGTAGTTCGTGCGGATTATCGTTAACTCGAAGCGAATTAGATCGCTATTGGTATCGCATACGAGATGAACGGGGATCAGATGCAGACGAAGTACAGAAAGCAAAAAACCGCCGAAAGGATTGGCTTGATTGGTATAGTAAAAGTAAGGATGAAAAAAAGAATTACTGATTAAATACTAATCACTTTATCCAGTCTATCATCCTTTTGATTTAGTTTAAATTCTTCTCAGAACACCGGATTTTTCTTATTATCCCTTAAGATATTGAATTAAATACTTGTTTAATTTCTTCTGATAACTATAACTAAATATGATCTCTTAAGTATAAATTTTTGAAAAATGAAGCTAATAGAGTAAAACTATTTTTTAGCTAAATTTCTTGTTAAAAATCTCAATTAAAAACTCTTCCAATTTCAGGGCGGGTATATCTAATAGTGTAATTTCGAGGTGTCTGCCTCTTTCTGCTTCTTCGATTCTGACTGTTTTAGATGCTATAATTTTCAATTGATTAAGTGTTCTGATATATTTACGAAAACTCATCTTCACATGTGGTTCTATTGAGTAAGTCTCGCTTATTATCTGATACTCTTCAAAAGCGTCATCAACTAGAGTAAATGGCTCGTCTTTATTTATCAATGATCGTGCAATTCCAAAGAGAGCAAGTAGTTCTTGATCGTTTAATTGGTCTACGATCTCTCCTCTAAACGTGGGATAAACTTCATTTGAGGCAGCTCTAATTATGTCAGCGTTTATCCTATCTAAATTTTCCCTATCGGCATATAATCCACTTTTTCTTAAGATCTCTATTCCGTGACGCATGTTTTCGTGATCTGTAACTATCTGACTAATCATACTCAAAATATCATCATCAACAACGTACTCTTTAAATGCAAGATCACTTCGGTATTCTAAGATTTTTTTCGCTTCGTCGTAATTATAAGGTTTGAGCCTAATTTTCTCGTTTAATCTACTTAAAATCCTTTCAGTTTCTATTGTCATCCAATCCTTATTTCTGGAGATTAAAATTATCGAGAGTTTCGCGTTTTGATGTCCATAGGTTTCAGCAATATCTAAAAATGCTAAAATTTCGTCAGATCTTAATAAATGTACTTCATCGATTATTAGTAACATATATCCTTTTTCTCGGATTAATTGTTTTAAAATAAGCTTTAGTGCTTCGTCGTCCGAGAATCCTCTACCACTACCATGAGTATACTTTGCTAACAATTCGCGAATTATTTTACTTTTGGAGCGGAAATTTATGCAGTTGTAATATTCAATAAAAACATTTGTATCTTTTTCTAACGCTATTGTTTTAAAGTTTCTACCAAAATATCTTGCGGTACACGTTTTTCCAACTCCACCCTTACCTAAAATTAAACAATTCACGGACGGTTGTTCTTCTTCTTCAAGAATCCGTCTAAAGTTAAGAATAAGGTTCCTAATAGCTTCGTCACGACAATATAATTTTTCGGGAACATAACTCATGTCAAGCGAATTAGCTTGATTGAATACCGATTTTGTCATGAATTGCTTTCTAAATTCTTCCTCGTCCATGATTAGCCGACTTTTATTTATAATTTTCGTGATATATAAGTAATTATAGAACAAATTAAGTTTAAACTTTCTTATACTTTTGACTTTTTCCTAGAGGATTATTAGAAATATCCCCTATAATGATATATAAGTAATTAATTTTAAACTTGTAGTTATAGATTTAAATCGCTATTGTTTAAAGGATGCATTTTCGAATAAGACTGCCTTAGTTGAGTGATATCGTTCTTTGCATAGATTCTTGTTGTATTTGGAGAGCTGTGCCCCAGTATGTCTTGTAATTCACTAATATCCATTCCGGAACGCCTTAGGTGAGTAGCACCCGTATGCCTGAAGACATGAGGAGTTATTATTTTTGAATCTGGGAAACCGCACTTCTCTTTAATCGTTTTAATATCTACTTGGACTACTCTGGGATTTAATTTTTGGTATCGAGTATTGACTAAAAGATAATCTTCGGTGTTGTAAGATATTCGATTTTCTAGATACTCGTTGAAAAGATTTAATGTGTTATAATCCACAGGAACAATCCTCTCTTTACTACCTTTCCCTTTTAATCTTATGTAGCCTTTGTTAAAATCAATATCTTTGATTTGGATGTCGCACAACTCACTAACACGAGCCATCGTAGAATAAAGTAATCTTACAATTAAATAATATCTCTGGCTCTTCCTGGAGTTAAATAGCTTTTTATCCTTCAACTTGTTAAAAATTACCTCAATATCCGCAACATTAAGGAATTTTGGTAAGCTCTCCTCTATCTTAATTTTAGGAGATTTTATCGTTGCCATTGGATTTTTAGATATAAATTCATTTAAAGTTAAAAACTTAAAGTAAGACCTCAAAGTGGCGATTTTTCTGCTGATCCCTTTTTTTGTATAATTTAAATCTTTAAGTTGTTTTAAAAAGAGCCTAATCCGTTGTCTAAGCATTGGCGACTCAAGGTTCAAATCACCAACAAGACTAATAAATTTCTCAAGATCATATCGATATGCTTTTATAGTTGATGGTGCACATCCTTCTTCTACTTCCTTCGAAATTAAAAAATCGTCGATGAAATCCGAAACCTTGTATTCTACCATAATAAAAATATAACATCGTGATATTACATAATATGCTGTAATACCTAGATGACATTTAGAATAAATTGAAAATATCAAATAATTAGAATTTATCAATCCTTCTTTTTTTGGCGAAGGTATTTATTAGCGTTAATTCCAGCTCTTGCTCCCTCTGCAGCAGCAAAGACGACTTGAAAAAGGCCTCCCGTAACATCTCCTGCAGCAAATACTCCCTGAATATTCGTATGTTGGTTTTCATCAATTGCAACATTACCATTTTCGTCTAATTCAACTCCGCCTCTTTTAAAAATGGAATTAGAGGGGATGTGCGATAAAATGAAGAGACAATCCAGTTCATATTCTATGAAATCCTCACTTTCAACAGTATCATTTTTAGTAGACTTGCATACAATTTTATGTATTATACCGTCAGAATCCGGAACAGCTTCAATGATTTCTGTATAATCAATGATTTCTATTCCTTTTTCTTTTACTAAAGCAACTTCTTCAGGCAGGTCTTCAACCCCCACATTAGTTATAACATATGTGATGCATCCCATTTGGTCAAGAGCTAACGCGTCTTCCAATACTTCTTTATCCGACCCATAGAGAAAAACTTTTCTTTCTTTATATAATGGACCATCACATAGCGCACAATAGGACACCCCGTAACCTAGTAAAGAACTTTCTCCTTTAATCACTTCT
>Ga0307376_10004100_pt1 | contig 13427 bp, 14 predicted proteins | sample TR2MG_FD_202536 | JGI IMG/M metagenome (GOLD analysis project Ga0307376, IMG submission 202536) | Soil microbial communities from Risofladan, Vaasa, Finland - TR-2 | ecosystem: Environmental > Terrestrial > Soil > Coastal area > Acid sulfate soil | place: Finland: Risofladan, Vaasa | collected...
ATATATCACAAACGACCGTTATTAGGCAGGTTGGCCGTAGCTGTACCTTACCACGCCCTGTTCTTGAAATCAGCATTTCAGCCCCAATCTATTGTTCGTTGAGAATAACAAGGGAATGGAATGAACGAAATCCTGAAGTACTTAAAGAATCATGGCGAGAAACTGGACGCCGAGATCGCTGAAGGTGTCGGTCTCCCACTTTCAAAAACACGCCTCTACTTGGCAGAACTTGCTGCTAAAAACGAGGTCGTATTGTGCGAATCAATCAGGTTTGAGAAGGGTAAGAAAATCGAGGGGATACTTTGCAGGGTTTCTGGTTTCTCCCCGCCTGCATCTCCAGGACGGAAAGCGAAGGAATCTGCGATTATCTGATAGTTGATCTGCTGGTGGTGTAGGGTTTCAAGTAATGGCAGCAGAAATTATCTCTGCACGAAAGCAGCACTTGGTTGAGTTCTGTTCACGACACATACCGGAAGCAAAAAGTTTGAATTAAGGTGCGCCGTTAGCCGTCTCGCTTGAATGATGGGTTTTAGCTTTTTCATCAATTTCGACCTGCTTTTTGATGTACATCTCAAACATATCTAAATGCGCAGACTGTGTTGCTTGAAGGCTACTAATAATCTCGATAATTCTAAAAAATATTCCTGAAATTAGCCACCAAAACAAGCTGAAGGAACAAAACACTATCAGTAGAATTGATAGTCTGGTTGGTGGCTCATGGGAGATGACTTCTTTGAATAAGAAGTATGCCACCCATAAGTTTATAACCACTCTTATAATATTCAGAAAAGTAGCCCGAATAGTAAGGAAAGCATCGCCTTCGTTTTGTGCAAATTTAATCTTGATGTTTATATATGATGTTAATGCTATGCCTCCAGTGGCAACGGCTATGGGGAGTATGTAAGGTAACAAGGATGTATCCATTTAATAGCTCTAAAGAATTAAGGGGCTGCGCACATTAGGTCTACGAATTTGCCCAGCACTGATTAACGAAACCAGATTTTGGACCCTAATTATTGCTTGGCTACACACTGGAACTTGAGTTCTACTTCAGGAAACTGACCAAAGCCAGAATTTGAACTGAAGGAAATTTCTTTTAGTGATTTGTTAAGGTCCTTGCAGTACTTTTCAGCCTTTACGTATGCATCTGCTTTCATTCCTCCAACAGCTATAAATCCACTCTGACCAGAAATCATTATTGAGTAAGTGTCATTTCCAATAGGTATAACACCTGGAGTTGATGTGCAGCCTGCAATTGCGAATAATGAAGCTATTGCGAGTAACTTGTACATGTATTTATTCCGCTTGATTGTAAAGTTAGGTATTGTCACTAGAGCTTGCGTGAAGTAGACCACAGAGCAAGCATAATAACCCCAATCACTAATGTGATTAAACTGCATAGAAACAGGTCGCTTCCAGCTAGAATATGATGGCTTAAACCTGCGTATGAGTATCCCTCATTACCAGTTATACCCTTAATCCAGACCTCGGCCCTTGCTGCACCAGGTGGCAAGGAGTTCTGTTGAAAGTAAACATAACCAAAACCACCGAGTCCCACTACTGTGAAAACAAGTCCAATTGGTAAACCAAAGCGGAAAATAAAGTTCATTGCTTGCTGCCTAACCTAAAGGTATTGCCCACATACTTGCACACCCCTTGAACGACTGCAACTGGCACGGGGCTGCTATTTGATCATCGTGACTGCCAGCCTAAATGCAGTCACTTATAAGGTGCAGACCTAGAACGTGTTGTTGGCGTGCAGGTTGACGTCGTTCTGTAACTCAACCCAGTGCCTGGGAGACTGGCCGTAGTGGTTGTTTTGCCGTCCTTGATGTTCAAGGTTAAGCCCTTGCCGCCGATAGATGTGCTGATCCCGCTCTTGCTCCGGTTCAGCCAGAAGCCGGGAAGAATTCTTATGCGTTTGCGGAAAAGGAACCCCATTATTTCGCTCTACTCCGAAGTAGTCACTTATACACAATCGAAGTAATGGCGAAATTTATTTAACAGCAGATAGATCGAAAGCTTTGTACCAATCAACTAGGGCTTCGAGTTGAAGCAACATCGAATTGGCCATTATCGCCTCAGCCCTTTCAAACGACATTGCTACTTGGTCAAGTTCCTGATCGTGAGATCCATAATTTCCGAAAAGTTGCAATGATGTAAGATACTTTTCAATAGATATTGGAATCTGTTTTCTCCGCTTGATTTCTTGTGTCATGTCTTCCAAGGAGGCGAATGCCGATGCAGGTTTTAGAGTTTTACCTTCAACTTTTTTCTCAAATGTTTCATCAAGTATGTCCTTGCATATTGCTTCAGCGGCCTTGCGCATATTGTTTAAGGACTCGGGTGGATGCTCGGATAATAATGTTTTAGCTTTTGAAAAGTATCCTTCTACACGCAATTGCCTTTTGTGATTATATTGAGTAGCAAATTCCTTGCTTAACTCACGTTTATTTAAAGGTGGACGTGCAGGAGCGATTGTTGCTTTTGGCAATTCCCTATGGTTGAGCCGCTCAACTTGAATAGTGTATACACGACCGGAGCTATCAGCTTTCTTGATCTCGGTGATATCTCGACGTACCGTCATCTTGGCTGGCTTTTCACCACCATGCGCCTGACGCAAGTGGTCCAGTAATTGTGCCTTGTCCTTTTCCAATATCGAATCGGACTCCCCGTCTTTCACGATTCCAGCGGCCTTTAACTGTTCAAGCAGCAAGGCAACAGGCAATCCCAGTTCAGCCGCAAATTGCGATACGCTTAATTTTGCCATTGCTTTCAGTAAGACAACTTTGTGAGTCAATGTTTGACTAAATTGTAACCCTATAATTGCTTCATTAGTCCCTGCAGTATAACTATTAGAGCACGTAATAGGTTGCGCCTGCGCCGAGAATCAGATAATTATTGTTGAAAGCAGAACCGCTTCCCGCCAATCGCGACAACTGGGTACTACCTTGATCGAATATTCCAGCCACATCTGCAGCACGTGCAGGAAGCATAGAAAATAACAGCAAGAACGTTAACAATAGTCTATTCATTGTTCGTTTTTGACCTATGCGAAAAGATTGTGGCTGACTGCAACTGGCCGAGGGTGTCCTTAATTTTGTGTATTGGGCGAACGACCGCAACTGGCACGGATCATCCCCCCATCCTTATATCGGCTTACCCCAAGTGCGGCCCTTCGAGCGTTGCAATCAACTCAGTTAATCAGGGTACATGCTCCAACTTTGTTGTGATCGGCTTTTTACCCACCATGCCTTCGGCCAGCAATTTTTTCGAGTCACCAATTTTCCCCCGGCCTCATAGAAGCCCCAGCAATCGATTTTCAACCTTTAGGTAAGGGGTAAGCCTATCCGAACCAGGGAATGGCGCTATTAAATATTACTTATAAACAATGTATTACGTGCGCACTGCCTACCATGCTGCCCTGGCAAGATCCTCTTCGGACGTCTGTGGAATTTACTGGACGATCAGTAGAGTTGAGGAATCGTGGTTTTCTGGGCGAGGACATTGTTGGGGTGGGGGGAAGTCAGTGGCCGTAAGGGACCAATAGTGACTGGCACATGGAGTTGGACAACTGGGTTGTCAGTTTTCTGACCGATAGCAGTCATAGAAGCGGGTGATATTTGGTCAGGGTGAACGTTGATTGTCGACACTTAGGACTGTGCGAGGAACTCGCTAATACGTAAGCCGGTTTGCGTACCGCTCTCCAAGTCGATCAGGCAGTTATGGCCTAACGTGATCTTCATAAATAGATGTCATGTAGGGTATGGTTTTCATGTCAGCCTCCGTTAATAGCAGTTTACATCCGTCTGCCCCTTAAAACCAAGGCTAGGGCTGATATTGCAGTGAATACTTGGCGTGGGTTGGCTTTGTGCTCGAGCGGCTACAGGGTTATTTATGCCATAAGAATAACCGGCGTTGTATGCTTTTTCTGCTGCATTTTGTACAAGTTCTTGCGCACTTTTTGTCAGTATGTTTATCAGGTTAAGATTAAGTTGCTCAAGCTGGGTAGTTGTAAGGCACTCCTTCTCAAACTTGGCAAACTCATTGCCATTCTCTCGGACCATATAACCAATTGTCGCATCGGCGTTAAATTTAGTACGTTCCTTTGAGCAATTAAGGAATACCATTAACTGATTAAGCTGTTTATCTGTGAGATTTGTTACAGGCACTGTAATAGTCTTTCCGTCTGGCAATAAAGCATATACCTCATCCGGCTTATTTGGTACTTTGTCGTTCGTAAGCATCACTGCGCCGGTCAGATCAGGAAACGTCACCTGCCCTACAGAATTTGTTTCAGCAAGCGCTGCAGTCGAAACTGCAAAGATAATGCTGAACACAGCGCCCAAAACAATCGATGATTTTACAAATAAGTACTTCATAAGAAACTCCTTTTGTTTGTAGTGGCCTCGTGCTTGCGCAGTAACATCGTTTCAATCTGCAGCTTTGTTTGAATTAGATTGCAAAAACGAGAAAACCATAAACAAACCTTGTTATGTCAAGTCTCTATGGGCAAGCCCTTTTTATGTCTCAACATCGAATGAATGATATATATACATATTAAGTAAAGTAAATTTCTCGTTGTCATCGGGCTTTTGCTCTGTTTCACCGCATGACTTTGCATGTATATTTTCAGAAAGGTGTGGATATTCCTCTTTGTGACATTTAATTGCTAACAGCTCTGCAGCCGTTTCATCACCTCCACTGGCAACTCCTGAACAGCACAATTCGTCTTGACCATCCTTATTTCTATAGATTTTGATTATATAATTTTGCATAAATACATTCTTGGAAATAGGCATTTCAAAAATAATTGTATGGAGCATATCCGCTTCGTAGCGATGCTGAACTTCCGCTAATGGCACGTTTTGCCCATCACATAACGCATATTCCAACGTCTGCTCGGCGCTTGCAAGGGGTCGTTCAATTTCAGGTGTGTGAATAGCAGCACCTGGCACACAACAGAACCTCGTTGTATCCAGGTCAAGGCCAAGAGCAAAAATTCGGCAACAAACACTGGCCGGTAAAGGTGCGGGGAAAGCTACTGTAAAGACTGGTAAATAGCTCAAGCCGGAACTTGTCGCAGCCGCATACTAAAGTGATGGCATTGCGCTCGCATATTATTTCAGCGTAGCGGCTTTCTTCGCTTTTTTTCCCTTATATATATAAGAAATTCCAATTTCAACTGACGGTCAACAAACGCTAACGTTCTTCAGTTTTAGCAACCCACCATTTTTTAGTTTTTCGTGGGTTCCCAAGCTTCAAGTTTTGCCGGAATCTTACGGTAAACATCGCAATCTTCGGTCGTAGCTTCAATATCATCCCAGAACGGCTGTATCGGCCGACCCATTGCACAAAAATAATCACGGCTGCAATGCACACACCCTGCACAGAGTTCTCGGCTGACGCTAGGCCCAATCCACTGTGTTTCTTCCCAAGCCTTGTCCACTGGTTTCTCAGGCAGACGCTTCAGGCTTTCGGCCTTTCGGTTTAGCACTGCAATCATAGAATCAAAGTCCCAGTCTGGGACAAGAGGCTTGGTCGGGTCGATGACTTCCTTGCCATTGATCTTGGTTTTTCCGAAGGTCACGCCAATTGTTTTTAGAAACTCCTGGGCGATTTCAAATTGCTCCCACTTCAGCACCCCTTTTTGATTAGTGCTGGCGTTGTTTCGGATCTGATCACTAATTTCGTCCAGTCTGGTTAATTTTTGTTGCCAGGCAAGGTAATTGGCCTGGTTATCGGCCAAAGCTTTTATTGCACTCCCCAACAAGGGACGCTTCATTATGGCAGCAAACTGATAACCATTCAGGTGGCCACTTCGCATAATCTTTAACCTTTGTAGCAACGGAACCAGCGCCAAGGTCTTTTCAGCTGCAGCTGCTCTCCATTCCCCTGTTTTTTCGTAATGATATTGTGCAGAAAGGTAAGGCTTCAACTCGCCGAACAATCGTCGTATCCTGGCTGGCTTGACCGACGCAGAATCCCTTGCCGAAACGTCGCACAGATCCACGATAATGCCACGCTCTTCGTTTTCAATTTCCCTGCCCACCTGAACAACTGCTGCGCCGAATTCCTTTTTCTTTTGGTACAGCTTTTCGAGATAGTGCAGCAGCAGGGGGTTTGGGTCATGTCTATGGCGGTTTGCGTGCTTGGTAACATCGTCCAGATACGACTCCCTGGCAGCCCTTTTAAAGTCGTCGAATAACTCTTTGTCCTCTTTCGTCGGCTTCAGCGTATCAACCCACCCAGGCTGGATGCGATAGTTCTGGAAAGCATCATTTTCAATCAGACTGTACTGTGACTTGGCTGTTTTCTTTTCAGCCTCCCGCAAAGACAAGTATGTTCCTCGATCAACCTGGAAATGAGCATCCAGCACCCCTTGTACTGTGGCCTCGTCCCGCAAGTATTCTTCAATTTTTAATTGCTCCAGGACTGCGTCGGGAATCATGACCGGGCGATTGTCCGTCTCTCCCACATAGAGCCTGACTTCGCATTGCACCCTGCCCCGATTTGCACGGTTCAACGTTTGAATGATCTGGCTCTCGTCGACCTTTAGATTGGAAAAGAACGTCCAGAATATGATCGGCTCAACTTCGAAGTTCAGGCCAAGGGCGAACAAAGGACTTGAAACAAGAATCGGCAACCTACTGACCCTGGCCACTTCAATTTTGTCCTGTAACGATTCCTGGCGGCTAACCACGCAGGAGTCTGCTAATAGGCCAAATTCCTCCAGCAACATCTCATACACCCTCATCTTGGTGCTTGGGGTAATGATGACCGTTCGGGGAATGGGTTTTCCGGTACTCTTTAACGTCTGGTAATGTCGCAACAAGGCAACGAAATCAGCGCCGAAGTTGGACACGTCAGCCAAGAACAAGGGATTCGTTTTGATCGGATTAAACCGGTAGCTGGAATAAACTTCGGGAGTCAGTGCGCCACAAGCCCTTGAAACCGTATCGACCAGCTTGGTAATTTGCAGGTTGGTTATGGTCCCGGTCATGAAGATGGATCGCGTTGCCCTGCCGATGGCCTTCTCAAACAGTTCGTTCATTCTGTTGCTTGCCATGAAATCGTCCAGGGCAATATGGATTTCGTCTATGCAAAGCTCGTAGTTCATACCCTGGGCAATGGCGGCTTCAATGAATTTGTGCAGTGATGCGTTGGTCGTGACGTAAACCACGCCTGATTCAAGGTTCTGTCCCTTGTGAAAATTCGTATAGCGGGTTGCTCGTATCCCCGTCTTTATCAACGCTTTATCGTTTTCCTTTTCCCAGTTGATTAAATCCTGGTACATCTGGTCAACCAAAGCGATGGTTTGAGCGGCGTAAATAATTACGGTATTGTTAGTTTCTGCATGGTCGCAAAATGCTGTTGATTTCCCCGATCCGGTCGGTGATTCAATCAATGTATTCCGGGCAGATAGTAATGGAGATATGTCCGGCATATACCCCCCCTCGGTCAGTGCCAGCTCAACATGCCTAATCTCGGAGAACCACTTGAGTTCATCCCGAACATGAGCGTAGGCACCATCCGAGAGCTCCTCCAGCGGGATTGAGTTGTAGTCACCGAAGCGGGTCGCCAGCTTTGGGCTGGATTTCTTGACAAAGTAACTGCCTGGGCTGTTTTCGCCTTCAAAGTGCAGGATCACTGCGTCTTCGTTTGTACCATACGGTTTTGCCTCAAGAAACACCCGGTTTGCGCTGGGTGATGGGACATTTGGATGGCGGTAGTAGAACGAAACGGAAGTCCCGCCATGGGCTGCCTTGGTAATAGACCTGGCAGTGACATATCCGCAATCCACTTTCCATGCATTTAAGATACGTTTTCGCTTGGCCAGGGTTTCCGGAACAAGGGATTCCGCCAAGTCAGGCAGTTCGACAGCGTCAGATTTCTTCTTAATCAACTCTTGCCGGGCTTCCGGTGGCAAAGTGCACTGGACGCCCTTTTGAATGTTTGGCAGGCCAATGTAGTGGGGCTGAACCGATGACCGAATCACGGACAGATCCACGCCCGTTCTAATGACCGGCATCCCGCTACGGTCAAATGTCTTTTGGTAGAACCCCGTGTCGTAACAATGCGATTCCAGATAAGCCGATAATTGCTTGCCGTGGACAGGTCGATTGAACCAGAAGAACAGGTGGGCATTCAACCCTTGTTTCAGTGGTGTTCCATCCGTATTTAGAATGCCTGCGCTGGAGCTGAACTGGTAAAAGTAACTGGTGCTGTGGAATTCATCCGGCAGCTTCTGAACATAGTACTCAATGGCCGCTTTGCTGTTCGGGTCCATGCCCTCCGACACCGGAAGATTGTCGAGGTCGATCATGACCCAGCAACATCCTTCTTTTGCCTCGGGGAATCTTGAATCTTTTCGGTCCGTTAACTTTGGCAATCCCGGCTTGGGGCTGCCACGGATCAGGATGACATTTTTGCGCTTGCTGATAACAGTCAGCACAGCTGATAACTGGTCAATATTCCGTACCTGTTCGAGGCGGTAATTGAAGTACATCTCCTTGCCGTACTGTTGGCACTTGAGCTGGCCTTCGGCATTGATATAAAAAGTTTTAACGGTATTGCAGCTTGTTGCGGTCAGAACCGTGATGTTTTGTGGTTGTGTCATTGTTAATATCCTAAATTTTGGGCGTAAGCAGTCCCTCTGCTTGGCGCATTGCTCAAGCAGATGAACAAAAATGCTCATCGTTTAATCTATTTTAAGGTATTGGATTTGGCTGAATTGAACACCGGGACGGGCCCATCCCGGCAGTCAATCAGTTACTTCTTGTACTACGCTGCTGCATTGCTGCTTCCGACCACCACACCATTGGCAATGGTAGTTCCGTTCACCTTGATTTTGTAGGGCGTTCCTTGAACAGTACCCAGAAAATCCTCGAGCTCTACAAGCAGCTTATTAGCAGGGTCGGCATTGCTGATAGGCTTAGCGTCAACAAAAAGAGCCAGAGTTACTTCGAAAGTATCATCAGCGACAACGACCGACGTTACCCCTCCCAGGCCTTTTGCAGTAGCTTCCTTGTCCGCCTGGCTGGCGAAGTCGTGAACCTTGGTCCCTTCAACTGCGGACCAAGTCTTTCCCGTGCCGGGGAAGGCAAACAATATGGAGTAAATTAACGCCATCTCTTTTTTCTTCACCACGGGTGCAATTGCACCAGGAATTTTGCTGGCTTCGGCTGCAGTCAGCTTGGGGATGGTATTACGCCTCGGCTTTGCTGCCACTGCGGAGCTTGCTTGTACGGCCATTACTGGTCCAACAGGCGTTGCAGTTGTTACTACTTGAGTTGCGTTTTCCATGTTACTTACCTCCAGTTGTATGATTTAAAGATGCTGCAATTTTTGAAGCGATGAAGTCATCGATATCCGACTCCAACCAGCCTACAGCTCTGGATGAAATCTTTATCGACTGCGGAAACTCACTCGAAGGGTCTTTCATCATTCCGTAAATGGAACTGCGTGAAAGTCCCGTGCGAGCCTGGACTGTTTTGCGGCGCAGGATTGCGGTCGCTTTTTTTAACTGTTCAACCATTTGTGTTTCCTTTTTAAAGTTGATGATATGTATTTATCGTCTTCCGCATGATTGCAAGCCTCCTTGGTCTTGCCAGAATTTCAATGAAGCTGTGCGGATCCGACAAAACTCATTCTAGACAGAAAAGCAGACAGTATTGACCGGCAAACCATTTCAGTCAGAATGGCTGTAAGTGGCTACAGATAATGGATTGCGGGGTAGTAAAACAGGTAAAACAGTCAGAACTGTCAGAAAGTTTTAGTCAAAAACAGACTGCTTTCAGATTTTGATGTGTTGCCGAATGGCATCCACGGAGCGGAGGAATTTTGATCCTTCCCCTTGCAAATCTTTATATATTGATTCAGCTACTGCATATGCTGACAAAGATGGATACTTTTTAATTTTCTCATCAGCTCTACTTTGCCAATCCGCATAGCGTTCTAGCGTTGAGGCACGAGTTCCTTTAGCTACGCCGCTTATCTTTGGTTTTGCAGTGGGATGATCCTGTGAATCCTGGGATAGCAATAACCGTATATCCTCTTTGATCACGAAAAGTTTGTTGGCTTTTAGTGCTGCTGTGATAGTAATAGTAGGTTCAGTCATGACGAAATATTCTTCATTGGAATTGTCTGAGATACCGATGCTGTCCGATAGCTTCAACCAAATTTCTTTATCAATGCCATTTCGATATTGTTGGATAGTAATGGGTGATACAGGACTAAGGCCTACTAATGGCGAGATAAAAAGGGCTCTATACCTTCCCTTGTCTGGGTAATAAGTAAACGGCCCAATGGAAAATACTTCCTGAAAGCCAGCAGGTGGCAGGCCATTGTATAAATCAACTTTATCACTAAATCGATTTATAGCCTTGGCAACTTCATCGGCAATTTCGTCCTCATTTTGGCCATTATTCAATCTTGATATGATGTCCTTTAATTCAGGACACATTTCCAGAAAATAATTAAATTCGTGTTCACTAAGTTCATTCTCCATGCCCAACATGGAACGAATAAAAATCTGATTGGATGAACAAACATATTTGGCTTTCCATGTTGATGGAGCCTGATAATATATTGTCAAGTCACCATTTGCCGCCACGTGGAATAAGTCAGCGACAGTACATTCATATTGGTCAAGCACCTCGTTAAGACTGAGCTCTGGCCGGTTAGATATAAATTTGATCTTATCCACGAGATTTTCCGCTCTAGTTCTTTTCGATAGGTAACTGAGGAAGAGAAGATGGGCTGGTTTCATTATTAGTGATAGCCAATTTCGTTTCATCCTCAATTTTCATGAAATGTGCATCTGCGGCCCAACCTATATTCTTAGTAAATTTTGCTGCCTTCGAAGCAAAAATGGCAGCACCAACTACTGGTACTATCATGCACAAGACATGTGTCAGAAATTTAGCCCCTATCTTTGCAGCAAATAATTTCAACAAATCTGCAGCCGCTGCTTTGGTAATCGTAACGCCGTGAGCTTTGGCAATATCTACGATCATGTTAGTTTGAATTGGGCTTAGCTCGACTTGGTCTGATTCAGGCAGTAGTGCAGTTCCGCCTGCAACACTTTTACATGCAAGGGATGCTGACTGTATAATTTCATCAACCTCTTTATTTGGTTTTTTTGCCATTACAATGTGCCTTATAAGATAGATTTATTGGGCTGATATTCTTGAAAGTTGGATGATTTATATCATCACGATTTGCTTATTTACGTTTACGGCCAAGCTTCTCACACCAGGCCTGCACCATCTCCAGCAAGAACTGGCGGTCAGATTCATGCAGACCCTTGATAAGATCGTGGATTTGCAATGCCTGGTCAGTGGATAAATTACCGGATTGGGATAACAGCTCAGCTAATGGCATACCCAGGATTTCCGCTAACTTTTGGAGGCGCAGCAATGACGGCAGGTGACTGCCTCGCTCAAACCTTGAAACGGTTACTGTGTCTGCCCCAAGACGTTCCGCAAACTCTGCCTGAGTTAGCCCCAGAGCAGTACGCCGCTCAGCAATATTCCTGCCTAGCAAGACACCAAGAGTCGTAGCTTTCTTTTTCACGGCATTCAGCACCCAGGTAATTAACTAGGCACGAATTGTTGTAGCTTTACAAAATTGAATACAGGGCGCAATGTGCTTATGCTAGGTGTAATGCGCCTATATTAAGAGGTGACAATGCAAACTTACGGCTCAAATTTCCGTAACTGTGCAACCTGTGGCAGAGGGGGAGGTCAGCGTGGCACAGACGCATTTGGCTCGACCGTGCAAACCTCGCTGAATGCGCAAGGGAGATGCCAAGGTGGAGGATTGAACAATATGCAGACGGCGGCTAGGCAACCTGTCAGCAGTATGTGAAGTGGCCTGTGCTGAGATAAAAAACAGGTACGTTGATTGATCTGTGGAATCCAGACGATTATGCAGCCTGGAACGGGATGACCTTGGCACCTTTTGTGATTTCGTCCAGGTAATCGGCCCAGTGCTGCATCATAGCTGTACGCTCTGGTAAATACATTCGCCATGCTTCACGTTTGTATGCCGCTTTGACTTTATTTGGTTCCTCGTGTGCCAGTTGCCGCTCAAGCCATTCTTGCTTATATCCCTTGTTATCAAGGACGGTGGATGCCATAGCACGGAAGCCGTGAGGGGTCATTTCTTCATTACTCCAGCCCATACGTCTTAATGCCGAACGGATAGCGTTATCACTCATGGGTCTATCGTGATCCCGTTCGCCGTGGAATACATATTTACCGTGTCCAGTTAGTGGGTGGATCTCTCGTAGTAAATCTACTGCCTGCCTTGCCAATGGAACAATGTGCTGTGTTTCAGTTTTGGTTACGAAATAAATCCACTGTGCCGCATCCAGATCAACATCTGCCCATTCCATCTTCCGCAGTTCGCCCGGACGCACAAACAACAGGGGTGATAGACGAAAAGCACAGCGGACAATAAACGACCCTTGATAACCCTCAATATCCCGCATTAGTTCGCCAATCTTTTGGGGGTCAGTTATAGCGGCAAAATGTTTGTCACGTTTCACAGGAGGAAGTGCACCACGCAAATCGCCAGAGGGATCTCGTTGAGCACGACCAGTCGCAACTGCATAGCGGAATACTTGTCCACAATTGGCAAGGGTACGGTGCGCTGTCTCCAGTGCCCCACGGCTTTCAATGCGACGAATTGGAGATAGCAATTCTGGAGCGGAAATATCTGATATAGGCCTTGAGCCTATCCATGGAAAAATGTCATTTTCCAGGCGAGCAATAATCTTGCTTGAATGGTTTTCCTTCCAGTTTTTCGAGTGCCTTATAAACCACTCTCGGGCAATTATTTCAAAGCTGTTTTCAGCTTGTATTGTTTTTACCGCTTTTTGTGCTTGCTTTACTGTACTAGGGTCTTGGTTGTTTTCTAACAATTTTCGTGCTTCTTTGCGCCGCTCCCGTGCATCCATTAGGCTTACATCCGGAAACACACCAATAGATAGCATTTTTTCTTTTCCGGCGAAACGATACTTCAGCCTCCAATACTTCGCACCATTGGGTTGAACCAGTAAATACAGTCCACCACCATCAAACAACTTTATCGGCTTGTCTGCTGGCTTTGAGTTCTTTACTTCCAATGCGGTCAGTCCCATTTTCGCCTCCCTAGGATTCAAGTGGGGGTGTCAACATGCACACATACCACTTACACCCCCAATTTAACCCCCAATTAGCGTGGATTGCAATGGAAAAATGTGGACGGCAGAGGAAATAAAAAAACCCGCAATGCGTTATGCGATGCGGGTTTCGTGGACTTCTTTGGACTTCCTTAGATGGGGTCTTGGTGGTGATAGGTGGATTTGAACCACCGACCTCAGCGTTATGAGTGCTGCGCTCTAACCACCTGAGCTATATCACCGCGAAGAGCGCGGCATT
>Ga0307376_10004101_pt1 | contig 13427 bp, 14 predicted proteins | sample TR2MG_FD_202536 | JGI IMG/M metagenome (GOLD analysis project Ga0307376, IMG submission 202536) | Soil microbial communities from Risofladan, Vaasa, Finland - TR-2 | ecosystem: Environmental > Terrestrial > Soil > Coastal area > Acid sulfate soil | place: Finland: Risofladan, Vaasa | collected...
TTATCCGCGATATTAATTCATTTTACTCACACATAAGCAGCGATTCTACAATACGTAAAGAAGACAAGGTCACGATTATTAAGCTGTGTAAAATCGCTCTCTCATATTACATTATTAATAAAACTACCGAAAAAAAAATTATGGTGAAAAGTGACATTAAAAATGAAAAATAAACAACCTAATATCAAAACATTTATCCACTTCGATAAACCACCTACAAAGCAACGAGGCAGGGGCACTCCTGTATTCAAGGGTGGAAAATACGTTAGCACAAAAGTGTGGACACCTGCTGCCACTAAGAAAAACATGAGCATAATAGCTAATGCTGTGGCTAAACTTGTAACTGACCCTGACGCTGTCAGTGTATTTAAGTTAAAAGTTGTAGCTATATTTAAACGACCCGTTACTTTACAGAAAAAGCTAACAGACAAAACTATCGTCATTGGTAAAGGTGGTAGCTATGGTGATTGGGATAATATCGGCAAAATCGTAAGTGACGCACTAAATAACATTGTATGGAAAGACGACGCCCAGGTAGGCGATGGGCGAAGCATAAAAGTATATGCGAAAAAAGAAGCCGGCGAGTGGCAAACTCCCGGCTTATCTATTGAAATCACCAGACTGCAAGAAATTATTTAAACGAACCATTGATTAGCCAATTACACCTAATAATATCAACCAGCTGGTCTTTGTAGCTTTTTGTAGGATTATCAGCCCCATACATTTTCCTATTAAGACTGTATTTTTCCCACAACTCATCGACGGTAAGCATCCGGTAAACAAATTCTAACTCAATATCAATGTTATTAATCGCGTAATTGTGTTGCATATCTAAGAAAATATCCCAGCTCTCTGGCTCGATACCATGTTGTTCCTCAGCGGACAGCGAGTTCCAAAAATCTACATAAGCAGCGTAAACAAAATCTTCATAGTCTTGCGGGTAAAATTCATCCGTATCTGTGAACTTAATGCACTGGCAACATGATAGTAAAAATCCACATATGAGCATGGTATACAACGATAATCGAATTGTGTTTTTCATAATTTTGCCTCAAAAAATTAAAGGGATGCCATGTAATGACACCCCTCATTTTCATTGTTAGACCAAAGTTACCACGTAATTAGCTGTTCCAACCGTATTTTCAGCAGTAACAACCAGTATATCCGTAGTCACTAAGAAATCTGCTGCTACTTTCGGATTACCTAAACTATCAGTTACTGCGTATACTTGAACTGACGCATCTATAGCTGTTAATGTAGAAGTTAAGCCAATAACTTGATAACCTGTAGGAACATCAACAGTTAGCCCAGGGTTATCCACGATTATCGCGCCATCGCTAGTTACAATATCAGTTACATGACTCATAACCGTAATAACAAGGGCAGCTGTGGTTACGGTGTCTTCAGCAGTAACATCCAATATATCTGTAGAAACCAGGGGGTCTCCCGCTATTTTAGGAGCGAATAATGCATCTGTAACACCGTATGTTTGATTCGAAGAATCTGTAGCAGTTAATGTCGCAAGTAAATCCCCAACAGTGCTCGGTGTGGCTACAACAGTAAGTCCTGGGTTATCAATAATATACTCATCTGGTAATGATGAAATTATTGTGATATCGGTACTAGTGAACGCTAATTCATAAACAGCTGTTCCAACTGTGTTTTCTGCTGTCACGACTAAGTGGTCGCCAACAACTATAAAGTCACCACCCGCTCTAGGAACACCCAAGTCGGTTGTAACTTGATATGCTTGAACCGAAGCGTCAGTGGCGGTTAAAACAGCAATCAAGTTAGCACAAGTGGTTGCGCCACCACCAGGAACGAGTCCTGTTAATAGTGCGTTATCAACAACGTACGTAACATCACCCGAAACAATATCAGTAACGTGGCTTAAAACCGTAATGACGTAGGTAGCTACGGTTACTGTATCCTCTGCGGTAACTTGGATTTCATCTGTATTTACCCACGCGTCTCCACCAGCTTTGGGAGGAGCACCACCTGTAGCTGTTGCAGCGTAAGCCTGACCAGAAGCGTCTGTGGCAGATAGTGTAGTTAACAAGTCATTCACAGTGCATGGCGTAACAACAATAGTAAGTCCTGGGTTGTTAATAATAAAACTGTCAGCTTGGGTAGTTACGAGGTCTGTAACAATACTCGTGATTCCTGCGGTGTAGTTCACGACAATTGCGCCATTTTCAGATGTAACTTCGAGTATGTCAGTAGCAATTATTACATCACCACCAGCTCTAGGAGCACCACCTGCGTCAGTGACGGCGTAAGCCTGAACCGAAGCATCCGTGGCTGTTAATACTGCAATAAGTCCAGCTACTGTATTAACCGTAGGAACGAGCACTGTGAGCAACGCGTTATCAACTATATAAATAGGATTACCTGAAACAATATCTGTAACGGTGCTAAGTACTGTTAAAACATAAGAAGCCGTGGCTACACCATCTTCTGCGGTAACAACAAGAATATCTGTGGTAACGATAGGGTCACTAGGTAGACTCGGTACACCGACGTTGTCCGTAACCTCATAAGTTTGTGTTGTGGTGTCTGTTGAGGATAAAGTCGCAGTCAAACCGCTCACAATAGTAGCAACATCAACAGATACGGTAAGTCCTGGGTTGTCAATAACCACAAATGTTGGCGTAGAAGATACGATATCAGTAACAGCGCTGAACACTGTCATAGCATAATCCGCATCATATGTCCCAAGCTCACAAGTTACAATCAATATATCTGTAGAAACAATTACATCAACACCTGTTTTAGGGGTTCCAACATTATCGGTAACTGCATATGTTTGAGTAGAAGCGTCAGTAGCGGCGATTGCGGCAGTAAGCGTAGTTACATCAGTGGCTGCTGGTAGTCTGAGTGTAAGTCCTGGGTTATCAATAACATATGTTAAAGGAGCCCCGGCTACGATATCAGTTACGTCACTCATTGTAGTTAAATCATAACTGTTAGTTGTTACAGTATTTTCAGCGGTAACTACCAATATGTCTGTGGTTACAAGAGCATCACCACCAACTTTTGGAGTTCCGGCAATATCTGTAACTACATAAGTTTGGGTTGTGGCATCTGTTGAAGTTAAGGTAGCTATCAAACCAGCAACAGTTGTTGTTAACAAAACATCAACTGTAAATCCTGTGTTATCAACTACCATATCCAACGGTGAGCTGGACACAATGGTCGTTACAGTACTTGGAACCGACCTCGCATCATGTGACACAGTTAGAAAACTATTAGCACCTGCTCCGTTAATAGCAGCGGTTACACCGGCTGTATTATCAGTGAAGTCTGTTGCGTGCCCAACTGGAATACCATATTTAACAGCTTCGACTGCTGACACTTGATTCGTTCCTAAATACCTGAAGTCCCAACTATAAGACGCTTCCTGCAAATCAACACGGTCTTCGAGATTCCCGTCGACTCTGAATGTCATACTTTGAGCATCAACGCCATATGACATAACGAATACAGTTACATTGTCAGGCTGTTCCGCGTAATTGAGAGTCCCGAGTTTTCCATAAATTTCAATAATGGCTCGACCAATAGCGTCTTTTACAGCGATTCGTCCACGATTATAAAATTCGGTGGACGTAAGGACAGGAACGTCTGCAATCGCTACTCGGTACCAGACAAACTCAAATAAGTCGTCGAACATAATAAGTGTAAGTTTAGCGTCGTCACCGCCGATGTAAGCCTGTTGTGTTGCTACAAAAGCGTTGATTTGGGTGATGATGTCTGCTTCTGTTGCTGCTATATCAACAGAGCGGTCTACGACAAGCACAATTTCTGAGTAGCCCATTGGTATCTCCAGTTAGAATTTTATATTTTAAGTTTATAGTGATTGACTTTAATTATTTCCATTATACACAAAAAGTAAAAACTTTAACGCAATTATTTTTTGTTTAGGTGCCAACGCGGGCACCAACCCTCTTGACACGTTAAATTAAACAATTAATTTGTTCGGATGCTTGACGGATACCTTGATTAAAAGCCACATTCATCTTTTTAGGGTCGAAGTCCAGTGAACTTTCAAAATCAAGCTCGGTTTTTGGGCGAACAAGTATAAACTTCTTACCATCTTTTTCGGCTTGAGCTTGCGCTCTGTTAACCTCGAGCTGCAACGAATTTATATCACACGAATCTGACAATCCCAGAAGTGTGTGAATAACGATTTCGCCGATAGTTTTAGGTAATTTTTTATTATCAGGCGTAACCGGAATTGTTGATATAAATAATACTACATCAGCTTCTTCATATCTTCTAGACATCAATAATTCAGTACCCGGCAAGTGTTTAGTTAAACCACCATCAACGTATAAACCTTTCATACCGGGGATTCTAACCGGGGGCATGAATATTGGGATGGATACGCTAGCCTGCAACGCTTTTAGTAGCCCTTCTGATGATATGTCAGGTGATTTACTGCTTACTAAAACACTTTTATTTTTAGCGACATTAGATACTAGGTATCCGAACTCTGTAGTGGAATTTCGTATTTCTGAGAAATTTATATTTTTTTTAATGAGTCGAACTAGTGGTGAAATGCTATATAGGCTTTTTTTCTTAGTTATAAAAGCATAACCAAGCATAGCTTCCATGGAAAAGTCCAGCGATTCAAACATGTCGTTTATTACAGGGATATCTTCCCATGCAACGGGTTTTATGATGTTACCGGTATTAGTTTTCGTGTAAACTCTAGTCATAAAGTCGAACTTTTTACCCGCGATACAGGTAGCGATTAAAGCCCCGGTGCTAGAACCGTATGCACAGACAAACTCGTCAACTTTACGCAGCATTCCTTTAATAACGCCGGCAGAAAATGCCCCTTTGCATCCACCACCACTCAGTGCAACAGCAACACGTACCATGTATTCTCCTTTTATGTTAATTTAAATTGACGGAATAACATACCATCTACTACCATCAGGAATAAGCGTAACTGAATCATAAAGTGTTGCTAAAACATACTCAGTTTCTTCCTCAATATCGTCATCTTCATCAGCGATAATGTTTACCCCAAATACACCGTTTATAAATTTAAACGTAAAAGGTATATTAGTAAATGAAATATCAATTTTTGGAAGTGCAACATTTACATTAGCTGCTGCACCTGATGTATCAAATAACAAAATTTCATCTGTTGACAAAACGGTGTATATAATAGAGTTAATCGTTTTTATATACTTTCCTTTGTCTTTAACCCATATAGGACTTCCACTGATGTTACTTTTACATCTCCAAACGATATTTGGAATAATACTATTGTCTATAGCTATGTCCCATATTGAAACACCATCAACTATTGACAGTGTTGGAATAGAACCACTGTAGTCTCCAATCCATTTTTTTACCGCAATATTTTTAAGCTCTGCCATGTTGAATCCTGTTAAATAAGTTAATAATTATTGTAAACTAAAATTATTATTTAGCAATAACTTTTGTTATAGAATAGTGGTGACCGCATTTTTGATGTTCTTAGTGTTATTTAAGGTTAGCAGTAATGCGTCGTGTTCTTCGGGAGTCAGAGCACCGCCAGTTATCACAATAGTTGATGCCACAGATTGTAATAATATCACCTGCACTCCAGCAGTATAGTTAATTACAACTCTATCTGGGCGGTTCGAGATGATATTTCCATCACTAATAGTTGCTTTATAAAAACCAGCCCAATATTTAATCTGCCAGGGGTCTAACAAAGTCATGGTTATACCTTGATAAACCCCTGGAGCTAGCTCTTCTTTACCCGAGCCCTCTACAATGCCTGCATAAGCCATACCTTCGTATAAGGTATTTTCAGCATCTCGGCAAGCATCATAAAGTTCTTGAACGGTTAAATCAGTAGTTGGACTAGTAATATTAATGATGCTTGTTGTAAAGTCAAACTCTATCGGCATCACTTTTTCTCCGGTTTATCTTCTTTTTCTAGTTCTTTTATAAATTCCTGATATTGCTCTATGGTTTCTTTTTCTTTGGCGAGGGCATCCTCAAATATTTTTACATTTAATTCAGCCCTCACAATCCCATCTTTTAGACTTTGCATGTCGTATTTTCTATCCATGGCTATGTCCTTATGTATAAATATTATCGGGTGTCCTAATTGTGGGCACAGATTTGTCGGTGCCTGTGGTTGTGTCACTCGTTGAAAATGAGACAATTTTATTCACCGCAGCCGAGTTACGTACTCTCACAAGGAAATATATTTGTGCATCATAAACTACAGATGCCTCTTCCGTAGCGGATGTGGCATACTTATCAATAAATGGTATATAAATATAATCTGCGGTATCTACGGCTATCGGAATAGCGTTTAACTCTATATGGTCAGTATCTGTTTGTCCAGTTATTGCCGGTGAAATCGTAACTTGGTCATTAGAATCTACCGACACTACATAGGATATACCATTATGTCCGTTTCCTTCATTCACAACAATGTCGCCTCGCTTTGCTGTAGTGAATGCTCCTGTTTTAACAATAGTAGTTGTATTTGTTCCAGCATCTGCCGATGCGATGTCAATATTAGCTAACGTAAATGTAGAAGTTGCCCAAGAAGCGTATCGTATTCTGTATTCTTTGTAACCATTACTATCATCTCTTATTCTAAGAATACCTCCAGTTGTTTTACCAGGAACATCTTTTGCTATTGCTGTATCGACAGCCAACGTTGTACCTCCGATAGCTTCTCCACCCACCGCAGAATATTCGGTTTTATTAATATATCCACCAGCGCCTTCTAACCTAAACACAGTAACCCTGTCATCCGTTATAGTGGATTCATCAGTTCCAACTAAGTTAGAAACTGCCAACGTTATAGCTACTGGTCTTACGCGGATATTTCCAGCGGAGTCCGTCAATTGGAATAAGTTTTCGTCTGTTCCTTTCCAATCATCTAATAAAACACCACGAGCACCGAAGAATGTACCACCAGCAAAAGTTCCTAATGGAGCAACTTTTTTCGGTGCAAATGTTTCGGCAGCGGAATCTATTGTTACTACACCCAATCCACCAGGAGATGGGGCTGTTAAAACATACCCAGTAGCAAAATCTCCACGAGTATTACGTAATAAGATTTCTTTCAATGTCGTATCATGCGAAATGACAACACCAGTAGCACCAGTAGTTGTCTGCACTACTCCATCACCTTCATCAATAGTTCCTACAGATACTGACCCAGTATATTTTAAATAAACCACAGCACCAATATACTGTTCTTCTTCGATACCATCACCTTCTGTGTCAGACGTATTACCACGTCTAAACGTATATTTTATCCATTCATAAACTTCTGGTAATGGATTAGCCTTACAATCTATGGTTATACCATAACCTTCTGCTACTCCACCATCGTCAATATCTGCCGTAGTATTTCCGTATGCAACCGTAGGCGGTGTGTTAGTCGTATACCATGTGGATAAAGCGGGTCCTTGGTCAGCAGGCGCATTCCCATCCTTAGTACCAGTTCCAGTGTCGTCTTCATTAGTTAAATTTTCTATGGATGTATCGAAATCTATTAATGGGTCGTCAATTAAATAGTAATGCACAACCTGCGTTGCGCCAGGAGTTACTATATCGGTGATGATTGCTCTTGCATCAGAATTGTCCCCTGTCATCTCATCACCAACAGACCAATTTCCAGTAGCGGCTGTGAAGGTAATACTTTTATAACCAGTTGTATTATCTAAGTCGGGGGATGTTGCCAAAGGTATAGGGTTTCTACCTCCAGATGTGACTGAAGTTGACACTTCGAAGCTATCGAATAAATTACTGTACTTTCTAGCAAACACTGTTAAATATCCATCGTCAATCGTGTCAAATGCGGCAGTAGTAAAATCCTTTATGTAGAAGCATCTATCGACATGCCCGTCTAACCACCAGTCTTGTGTGGTATCGGCAATAGAAGTTATTCTTTTGCGCGAATCATTCGCGATAGTCCCTTGATATACATAAATGTGCGTGTCTGGTTCAATAGTACCAATTGAATACAAATTAGCCCATACTTGTTCACCTGTATTAGATATGGCACCAACTTGGGCTGCCGTATGGGAAGTACCTGCTTCTGTAATAACCTGTGTGTCTGTCGTGAATTGTTTTGCCGCTGTGTTATCATCAGGTCTAATGACTAGAAAGTCATTAGGGTCACCCTCTATAACATCGAGTAATGTTCCAACACCAGTTGTAGCTCCTGTAATATCTTCTCCTATGTCACCCGTGACGATATTATTTGTTGAATGCAACACAGGAACAACAATAATTCCTGTAGCCGAAGAGTCTACATGGGTCCATCCAGCAGTTTTTAGCGCACCGCCGTACAAGTGCTCCATGCATTCGTATGAAATATACCAAGGGTCTAAATCACCTGCGTCTATAATTCCTATTGTGTATTCAATAGGTGTTTGGAACGACATGGGTATTCCATCATCCATTTGAATAGGTTCATCAAATAAATCACTCAATGCCGAGTAAACCTCATTTAATGTATGTTTAGCATCTCCTCCCGTCCATTCCAATCGTTTTTGGCGGTTATCGCCAAGGTAATAAACTGTTATGTTTCCACCTAAGATGGTATCACTCATCTTGTTCTCCTTTTATATTGTTGTATCTTCGAGTAAAGTTACTTTTAAGTTATAACCACCAGAAGTTATGGCTCCAGTGGTCGAATAAGAGATATATCTAGTAGTCCCCACAGAAGATTTGCGAACTCTAACGTAGATATCAAGAGGCGTAGAACCAGTATATGGCTGGGTTGCTTCCCCTAAAATATCTGTGTCTTCATTCATAAGTTCTGTTTTGTCACTATTTTTATAAATAGCAACTTGTGCTTGGTATATTGGGTCATTGTTTTTATCCACAACGTTTACTGTTAAATCAACAGACGCTTGGATAGTAGTGGACCCGGTATACGTAACTGGGTCTGAATTAATATCTTTATTTATTACTACTGTCCCACCGCTTGTGTTGTCTATATCGTATGTATTGCTAGTAAATTTCATACCCACAAAATCATATGTATTAGCGGTTGTAATTTCTACTCCATATGGGCAACTTATAAAGCTACAATTGCTTACGTTATTAGTTATACCTGTTATTTTCAATGCTTGACTATTTGCAGAAATAAAGTTGCAGTATTCTATGGTACATGTGCTAGCTAGGACTTGTGCGCATGATTCGAAGTTGCAATTTAAGACTTCTACTTCTGTTGCATCAGCAGGTAATGTTATTGTTCCGGCGTCTAAAAATGTAGAACCGTATAGCTTGAAATTATCAACATCAGTATCTGATGCATCAATAAAATATTTAGCTAACTGGTTAGTATTTTGTACCCTGATTGTACACCCTTCAACACCAGAAACACCAATCTTATTGCCTAAAATAAATTCAGTCGTGTTACTGCCATCATCAATTATAGTAAATCCAAGTAAAGCTGTATTGATGAAAGTCCCAGTCCCAACCGTATCAGGTCGATTTTCGAACACAGCAACCTGGGATTTTGCTTGAAATTTTGTTATCCCAGAGGCAATTCCGAAATCTATACTCCCAACTAAACAATATATGCCAGCTTTTTTAGTTAATATACCGAAACCGCCCGTCGAGGGTTCATTAATAACGTTGTATATATCATCAAAATCTAAATACCCCCTAATACGCTCATCAGCATCCCCGCTTTCATTTACCAAACCAGTATTGTCAGTAACAGTAATTACAGTAGCCGTAACAGTTGAAATTATTTTGTTAGTGTTATTTCCTGCGTTGGCAAATCCACTAGATATGAAATTTTGGTTGGGTTTGAACAAATCAGTTAAGAAGTTTCCTGCCGTTCTTGTGTATGTTCCTGCGACAGCATTGACATTACATGTGATTAAACCAGAATCTACATCTCCGCTAACTACTAGACCATCTCCAACACACAGATTATCAACCCATGTATTATCAGTATTTTTTCCACCTGACGTTAAAACTATTCTAACTCCAATAGCGGTTATAGCATTCATTGCCGTCGGCTTTGTTCCAGAATCAACAGCTTTAGACGTATCAACGACAAAATTATGCCAACCGCCCGGGTAAGTATCTCTTCCGCCGACATAGTAATATCCAGTATTTACCCCATCCGATATTGATATTTGGATGCCTCCATTTGCGTATAATTCAATCAAACCACCATGCGTACAAATAATCCATATCCTTAAATGTTTGATTCCAGATAAATCTACAGACGAAGTTGGGGTGAATGTCCAATCATTATTACCCGATAATTTTAACGTTTCAGATAAAGATGCAGTACCTTCTTTTTTATTTGCAGTATCTTGTGTAGGACTAAGACCCCATGTTCCACCAGAACTCGAAGTGTCGCATGAACTTATTTGTGTATAATTTTTCCCGCTAATCGTTATCGCCATTTATTATATCCTTCCGTTTTCTACTATTCTATTATCTTCCCAAGTATCTACAAAGTAAAAACCACAAGTTTTAAACATAATTGGTGGCATTTCTGGAAATAGTTTACATTTCAAAGGTCTATCTGAGTCATCATGTATTTTACAGTTCGCCAAGTTACCAACCATCTCAAAATGTTCGCAGTTTTCATTCAAACAACAAGCACCACAACGTTTACACTCTCCTTTTAATTCATATCTTCTTTTCATAACAACCTCAATCTAAACGTATTCAGTATTTGTCGAAACCCAGTTGTCGTCTATATCATAAGTAAAAGTCTTTAATATTTTTTTACCGTCTGCAATTCTAGTAATTAACAACTCGGTTACTAAGTCTCCAGCATATGTAAATACTTTGTGGAATAATTTAGTAATCTTACTCGAATCAGTATAAACATCTAATTCAATTATATCTCCAGTTATATTAAATACACCCTCTTTATACATCGGCGTAATAGGGAAATCTGGATAAGGTTTATTATCTAAATCATCATAGTCATTACTAGTAGCCACGGGAGCGAAAGTTGGCTTACTTGTTACGTCGTTCCACGCAACTTCATCAGCCACAGCTGCTACAGCTGCTGTATTGGCATTCTCTGCAAAGTCAGCTGCGTTCACGATACCGTCGTCATTGGTGTCATAATCACTCTTGTTCATATCACCATTATACAACCACGGTTGGTTATCCCACGTAGGCTCACCTAAAAATATTCCTAATTTATCTAACGCCGGTTTGTTGTTGTGTGTATGGAACCCTGCTGTGTCAGGTTTTATGATTAAATCTTCGTAATATCCTCGTTCTCGTAACCAGACAGTTTGACCTTTAATATTGTTGATGCATTTCCATATATTGTAAGGCGTGACATCCATATCTAGTACAACGTCACCAACTAACATGCCATCATCGAATGAAAACGTAGGAGTGTTACCACCTAACCTGGCAAACCACTTTTTCATTGCAACATTTTTAAGTTGAGGCATGTTGACATCCTTTATAAAGTGAATCTATATCCTCGAATACCCATACGGCAGCCTGTTCCGCCACCTGTCGAAACTCTTGCGTGCCAGATATTTTGAGTAGTATCGGTTTGTAATTCAAAATCGACTGTGCTGTATCCAGTAGAAGCCCCAGTTTGAATATAAACCATACGAACCGCTATGCCGTTTTCCGCAAAATGAAAATACGTTCCTTTGCAATGCGTATGGAATATTCCTACTCGTGAAAATGATGGGATAAGATGTGAACAATTTATTACTGAATTAACCCCGCCGAATGCAATATCACCAGCCGCCGTATGTATAAATACTACTAGCCCGACTCCTGCCACCCAAGCTGCGGTAGAATTTACTACAGCAGAGTTCACATCTACGTCAGCCCTGTAAAAAACCGTTCGCTCTCGCCCTGTGCCGTGCATAATAAAATTATAAAGTTCAGTGGAATTATTAACTGTACCTGCTCCCAAACGTCGCATGTAAGTGTATCCAGCAGGCATTGTAGGCGCAGAATCTGATAACGAAAACATTCCTGCATAGGTATTTGTCGTTGGATTATAAATTAGCCAAACATAACACATTGTATTAGCTGCAACCGCCCCAGTATCTAGTCCACCGGCACCGGCTGCTGTTATATCCACTAATAACGGAACTGGGCTGTTCAACGATATTCCATTAGTTGAGTCATTACATGAACCAGCCAGAATCGTTATTTCTGTGGCTGATGTGTATGTTAATCTCAAGTCGTCCACAGCGTTTAGATTTTGCGTGAAGCCCATCCCAGCTAAACCACCTGATTGTCCATTCCATCCGTCCATAATATTCCCCTTTATGTGTATGCAACAGCGGAAAATGCTTGTAATCTTTCAATACTTATCAAGCCATTGCCAGCAGCCCGTATAAACAGTTTGCGTTCCTCAGCGAAAAATCCAATGAGGTGAGCACCAGCTGGACGCCATCCACGCGATGCATCAAGTAATGACAACGCAGCACCGTCCACATCTAGTAACGCTAACGAAAAATGGAACGGAACAGCACTGGTTATACGAATAGCGACAGCATCGCCAAATTCGAAGCCAGTCACCGATACCAGATTGCCAGCTACCGCTGTATATGTAACGGGATTATCAATTAATAAAGCTGGTATTTCGCCTATTTTAACGGGTTGTGTTGTCATGTTATGCCCCTAATTTAATGTTGGATATTCTGAAATTGTATCAAAATAATTCCAGTTAAAGAAGCTAATCTTTTTCTTTGTAAATTTGATTAAGTTTAGTTTCAATCAGTACAAGCCGAGCTTCAATACCCGTTAAAGAAGCTAATCGCATAGCGTTACTGCAAAGTTGTTCGTTTAATTTCGCTATTGTCAATGCCAGTTCATCAACAGCTTCTTTATTAGCGTTTTTACCAATCACGGTTTCAGTGAGCTGGGCGTTTAGTTTCTGCATTGTTTCAGTCATTACTTGAACATCGGCTTTTTCGCCAAAAATAACATAATTCATATTTTGGTTACTAAGACTTAGTATCCCAGTCATTGTTACGATTCCCAATACCAGAATCAATAAACATTTCCAGTCCTTAAGTAAATTCGGAATTATCTTCACGAATTCAAACATTGTTGTTGCTTTGCTGTCTGGCATGTAGGTTCTCCTTGCTAGATTATGGCATTTTTTAGTCATATTAAACCTGGTTGCATATTTTTTTTATATTGTATCATTAAATACAAAAGAAAAAACAGACAATTTTACGAAAAATACTTGACACGGTCTATTTTCAGCTTAAACTATTAACCATAACAATAACTTTAGACAGGAAAAAACATGAATTTACTAAACGCGAATAACCCACAACAACCTTTGGCAAACATCACACTCAGATTCAAATCTGAAGAAGGCAAATCTTTACTCAATATTGACATAGTGTCTTTACACGGGGAAGAACGTAGATTCAATCAGATTTTCAAGATACAAAGCGCCGACCTTCTTATCCCAG
>Ga0307376_10004102_pt1 | contig 13426 bp, 13 predicted proteins | sample TR2MG_FD_202536 | JGI IMG/M metagenome (GOLD analysis project Ga0307376, IMG submission 202536) | Soil microbial communities from Risofladan, Vaasa, Finland - TR-2 | ecosystem: Environmental > Terrestrial > Soil > Coastal area > Acid sulfate soil | place: Finland: Risofladan, Vaasa | collected...
CAAAACTACCGGAACATATTCTCCATCATCTGCTTTTCTAAATAATTCCATCCTTATCTCCTCAAAACTTAATCCATCCTCTTAAACATTTAAGTGGGATTTCTCTATATCCTGAAATACCTTCGCAACACTCGTCAGCTATTTCAAGCTTTTCTCTATTAGAACTTCTATACTCCACCATTTTTGTATCTACCAAGCGCTCAGCATAGTTGTCGAACCAATTAATGGCCTCTTCTTGCTTAATATTTTTCTTTTGCTGCCTTCCAATCGCACAATCACTACAATCACAATCATACCAGAAAAAATAATAATGATCGTTAGTTTCTCCTAAAATAAAAACATCATCATCTAAACCATTAAGATCTGTGTGAAATGGAGGAGCTTCAACAAACGGTCGCCACACGGTTTCTTCAAATATTTTACCTTGAGTCCTATATCGTTCCAACAAATATAACTTAATTGGTTTTATATAGTTTACATACCCATTTAAAAATGTCGATCCTACATAATGGTAGATATAGCCGCTCCTAAAATTTGAAACCAAATCTTCTGTCATAAACTCTACTTCCGTCGGAAACATTATACCTCCAGTTTTTGTAGTGGTCTTGCCCACGCATTTATGTGTATTTCATAATACCATTTTTTAGGAGTTTCTTTAATCAATATTAGTTTGGGGGGCTTCCATTGGCCTACCACATCATCGCTCTTGTAAACGTCTAGTGAGCCATCAACGTTATCCCAAACCTCTATTTCTATGCCGGAAAGATAGTTTTTTATGTCATTTGGTTCTAACTCGAAAGCCTTTGCTGGCACTCCAAGGGCTAATAAAACCTCAGTAAGCCACTCTTGGCGCTCTTCTTCTATTACTTCTTGTTCACTCCCCCTATCTGCTAATACTATCATTAGTTGCACCCACTCCAGTTACAATCCAAACACCTCATACATCCCTCTTCCATACGCACATTTGAACTCTTACAGTTTTTACAAAGAGCTTTTCTTCTTTCCAGGCTGTCGGACAAAATAGTGTGTAAACGGGCAGCCAGGCTGCCAACAAACGCATGCTCTTCCAACATCTCAACTGCTTTGTCCAGATTGCCAGTCTTCATTGATAGTGATAAAAACCTTGTCAATTTAACCAAAGAGTTTTGACTTCTATCTATATATTTTTGAATGCGTTTTGCTGACACACCTTGGATCGAAAGCATTCTAATAAGGCCGTTGCTTATTTTAACAAAAGAATCATTTTCTATTCGTTTATAGTTAAGAACAAATACCTGATATGGGTTTTTAATGTCACCATCTTTGTAAGAAACCATAATGTAGAATTTGTCGCCACCTTCTGCACGTACACACTTGATAGCTGTGTCCATGTCTGGTATGCCAGCCTTTTTTGCGAAATCTTCTGTAATTAAAATTCCCTCTCTGGAGCCTTCCCTGTATACTGTTATGCCTTTCAGACCTTCTCGCCACGCTTCCATATAAATTTGTCCAACTACCTCTGGAGAAACATCTGATGGCAAATTAATTGTCGAAGAAATACTAGAATCTACCATAGATTGTATAATACTCTGCATTCTTATTCGAAATTTATAATCTATGTTGTGGGAAACAACCCAATAATTTGGCAGATCACTAAGATTTTCATTTATATCATCTTCATCATCTCGCATTATAAACCACCTAACGAGCCCCTGATGATAAATTTTAAATCCTTTTCTGTTTCTGCCAAGTTCAACGTATCTTTTATATTGTAGGGAAAATATTGGTTCTATTCCACTTGAACATTGCCCAATAATTGATACAGACCCAGATGGAGCAACGGTAGAAATGGTTACATTTCTTAAACCATTGTTTTTACAATATTCTATAATATGTTTCGGCAATAATTTACAAAAACCCCTTTCGAAATGTTTATTTTTATCAAAAAATTTAAAACTGCCTCTTTCTTTTCCAAGATTAGCAGATGCAACATATTCAGCTTCCAACTTTGCCGACATCACATTTTTTGCGCATTCTAAAGCCTCGTTAGAATCATATTTAATTCCAAGGGAAACAAGCATATCTGCCAAACCGGTGATTCCAAGTCCAATTCTCCTGCCATTAATGGCAGCTTCTTTTTGTTCTTCTAAAGCATGCCTGTTAAGATTTAGTTCAATTATATTATCTAGATGCCTGACCCCACGCCCTACCATCGATTTAAATAAATCATAATTAAAAGAAGCCTTTTCTGTATAAGGATTATCAACAAACTTGTGTAACAAAAGTGAGCCAAGACAGCATGCTGAGCCCTTTTCGAGCCAAATTTCACCACACGGGTTGGTGGTTTGAATTTCCATCCCAGGATAAGTATCAGATGGAGACATTTTTTTAGCAGTATCGAAAAACAAAATTCCGGGCTCAGCAGAACTATGCGCGGCTGTTATTATTTTATCCCACAAATCCCTGGCCCTTATGGTTTTACTAATGGTTTCGTGTGATGTTTTATAGGATAATTCAAACTCTTCATTATTTGCCACAGCATTCATAAACTTATCGGTAATTTTCACACTGAGATTGGCAAATCTAACCCTGTCCATATCAATGCTTTTCATTTCAATAAAATCTTCTATGTCAGGATGATCTACTGGAATTGACAAAAGAAGAGCGCCGCGACGTCCGCTGTTATGTATTTGAAACCCTTCACAAAAAAACATATGCTCATCTTCTAGTTGAATATCAAAAGTATCACACAATCCACACTCTTCAATTGATGTTACAGAAGATTTAATTAATGTGTGAGGAAGCAAGTGCCCCTCTTTTTTTAGTTTCTCAAAACAACCACATGATAAATATGTATCACCAGGACAGTATGAATAATTGTTGTATTTAATATTAAATGATTTACTTTTAAATGGAGTTATGTATGAATCTCTCTGAGAAACGAAATTAGCTTCCCTAACTTTAACTGACATGCCTAATAATTCACGAGCTTTGGATTGGGCATAATTACCAGCTATAGTAATGCCATGTAAATTTCTCCATCCAACATCCTCTCGAAACTCAAAATTATTTTTACTGGCCACTCCATTGGCCATTAATACAATTTTAATTTGTTGAAGAAAATCATGTGCCACTATACTGATTGCATATCCCCTTTTCCCATTTATTTTTTTTCCATCAGCATCAAAAAAACCAGATATAAAGGCCATTTGGACAGAAGATGGAGATTGTAAAATTTTCTCTGGGAAAATCAGCTCGTGTGCCTTTTGCTTTAAAATATAATTCCCTTTTAACCAGTGTAATATAACTTTACTGTGTAAAGATAATTTTTCTAGGTCACCATCTCCCTTGCACAATTTGGACTCATATTCAAACACTTCTGTTATATATTGTTTTAATTGGGTCTTAATTTCTGGCCAATCATTAGAACATGCCAACTCCAAAGCACAAGGGTCATTAAACTTATCAAACTCAACACAGCCATCTCCATATGAATACCCCAATATGTAGGCGAATTTTTCATTTATGTGTTTTGGTAAATTTACACTTTCATTTAACCTATTTGATTTGTTAGCACAATTTAACTTTTGATATCTAATTTCATCAAGTTCTACGTATGATTTGCTTATTGGTGTGCCGGGAATAAGAACAATTGAATCGCCCACTTCCATATCTTTAATAGCAACCTCTTTAAGTTGGCCATTTTCTTCAGACATAACAATGTGATCTTCTGAAACCTTTAGTTGAAACCCGAACTGATCTGTAATTTTAAAAATCTGTTTGGGCCCATTTTTAAATGTTTTGGTTACCTTTTTAAATCCCCTTTTGGTCCAAACATTATTTCCAGTTTCAATTTGTTCTATGGACACTAATCCATTATCTGTGAGAACTCTCTCGCCCTTGGCAACACACTGGCCAATCAATCCTGTTGTCATAGAATATAATTCCATAAAACTAACTGCTCCGGTAGAGTGTTTTGCGCTATTAGAAACCCTTGATCCGCGCGGGCGCAATTTACCAATACAAAGACCAACTCCTCCACCATAAGAATATGTTTTGGCCATTTTTTTGGCCGCATCAAAAATACCTTCTATGCTGTCATCTTCTAAATCCACAACATAACAATTGCTTAATGTAGCATTTGACACAAATGGATTTCCAAGAGCATACATCTGTCTCCCAGCCGGCAAAAAATATTCATACAGTTCTCTAAAATATTTAACAGAATCGTCTTCATTAATATTTTTGGTAAAACTGCGCTCAGCTTCCATGACGGCTTTTGCCCAACGATCTTTCGCCTCCTCTAAAGTATACTCTACAATCATATTATCATTATCTCTTAGAGCATATTTTTTTAGAAAAACGGAGGTGGCGATTTCATCGCCCTGAAAAGATTTTAGTGCCTTTGTAACTTTCCTTTTCCCCAGCCCACAACTGCCAAGTTCTTCATCTAATAAGATTCTATCAACAGTAGAATCCAAATCGTCATTCAAATATATAAGTTCAGACATTGACTTGTTTACCCCATGTCGTTAAAAAAATCTTTTAATTTTGTATTTTTACGCAATTTCGAAACAGCACTAGAGTTGATTTGCTCAATGCGCTGTCTGGATACCGAAAACACATCACCAATTTGTTGGTATGTTCTTCCTTCGTTGTATTCATCATCTAACCCAAATCGCATCTGTATTACCTTGCGATCCATTTCTGGAAGCTCATTAATTGCCGAAAGTAATACCTTTTTTGCCTCTTTTTCTTCAAGACTGGTAGCAGGATCAATATCTACATTAGTATTCTCTGGCATGTTCTCAACCAGTATTTCTGGCCGTCTTCTTTTTTGCTTTTTCAAATATATTCGTATCTTATTCTGAACATGCCAGATACTAAAATGAAAAAAGTTTATGCTGCGTGTTGGGTCAAACCTCTCCATAGCGATGATAATCCCTATACGCGCTTCCTGCATCAGATCTTCATACATATCACTACTTTTGTAAAAAGAAATCCTTTTACTAATGATGTATCCCATTCTATCGATTATGCGCCCCTGTAAAAATGGTTTCTTTTTAGCAGGAGCCTCTTTCCACAAACCGATAAGTGCCAAAATTTCATCGTTATATACGTAATAGATTTTATTCCATTCGGTTTTAACTTGATTGGTTTCTAACATTATCGACCTACCGTTGGTGGAGTCCAACCATTTTCAAGCTCTTCTGTAAAAATCGGCCGTAGGCCGTCAAGAGCATTAAAAACAAACTTGGAATTATTAAGCGCATATTGCATCGCATGAAATGTGCCGCCTCGTCGCTTGCCAACCCAAAAAGCTATTACAAAACTAGCATCGTCTACCATCTTCTGGTTTCGTTCAAAATATCTACCTACATTGTATTCAATATCTGGATTAGGCTCCATGATGTCTATGCCAGCAGCTTTTTGAAGTTGTTGATCTAATTCCATCCTTTGTTCTATTGTCCAGTGGGCCGTCTGGACTTTAGGATGAAATGGAAGATACAATCTAAACCTTACATCATTTTTAATACAGGCTGCGCCAACCCATAGGTCTGCACCTAATGCGCCACCCAAATTAAAACACAATTCGTCTTTGTATTCTTTTTTCAGTTTCCACACTGTATCATCGGCTATTCTCATAATAGTCTCGGGATCGTAATGGGATACCAAAAAAGAATCGGGGCGATGCCCCGTTATAGCAACCTGTATCATCATATCTCCTTATGGAATGATAATGCGACCACGATATGACTTTTTAAAGTCTGGCTCTTTCTCTTCTTCCTCAAAATCTAACTCTTCATCTAAATGTTTTTCATAATAACCAGCTTCATCAAAATAAAGAATTATGTCTTCTCCATCGTCATCTTTAGTGCGAAGTTCAATAGGCGCAGCCCATAAATCCCATACATATTCCATAGTCTTTTCGGCAAACTTATGGTCAAGAGGGCTTACGTTTGTGCTCTCGTGTTCCATAACAAGCCTTCCCTCTGGACCTATCTCTATAATTGAAATCTTTGGAGTTCCTCCATTGTATAAGGGAGCTACTAACGTTTCTACTACCTGCTCGCGCATACGTTCTTTAATTTCAATAAGCCTTTCGCCCTTATGGTCCTTAGCATAATCTTTAGCATATCCAAATGTAAAAAGATTAAGCTCGTTAATCAAGTCGGCCGTTAAATAATTTCTAATAAAAGAAACGTCGTCATCTTCTGCTCGTACTTGGAATATCTTTTCCCGTCCAGCACCTTTGCCATACTCTTTATCCCATCTATTTTCTATGTCCTGAAAGATTTTAAATCCTAGGAAATAGGGGTTGATTCTAAAAGGATTGCCTCCAGGCTGAACTACCTTTTCATGATCTCTTAAAAAATCCAAATATTCGGCAGATGATAAACCCTTGTATTGATACATTATTTCAGCATGCCAATAACTAGCCCATCCCTCGTTCATAATTTTGGTCATCATCTGAGGATAGAAGTAAAAATGTTCCTCTCTGATAATGTCAAGAATATCTTTTTCCCACTCTTCCAGTGGAGCATAGTTAATGAAAAACCAAAGCAAATCTTGTTCTGGATGAGGAGGAAACTTATCATTTATAATCCTCTTCACGATGGATGGCCTTTGTCTCTTCAACAAAACATCATCAAACTCGCCACGCTTTCGTTTAGTATACACTGTACTTTTTTCTTTATATGGTTTTCTGTGTAATCCCTTATGCCAGTCTATATGTCTGCTGAGAGCAAACCCAACATCCATAATATGTTCTACTTTTTCAAAACCATGTTTGTCGATGTATTCTTCAATTCTACCAGCATGTTCGGCAGCATGACGAATCATATTACGATTGCTGTCCTTGAATGTACAATTATGTTTGAAAAAATCACTATGTCCTGCGCAGTGTGCCACAATAAAAAGGTTTTGAACGGTTGTGTTAGTATCCAGTAAAAACGCATAACAGGGATTGTTGTTAAGAATAATTTCAAATATTTTAGAGAGTCCCATCTCTCCGTGTGCTTTTTGATGATCATAAGAACGTCCATAACTCCAGTGACGCGCTCGTGTTGGCAATCCATAAGCACAAATATTAAACATTGTTTGGCGCTCGATTATTTCATGTACAACTGGAAATGGATCAAGGCCCAATTCTCTCGCTAGTTCCGCAACTTCCAGGAATCTTTTTTCATTTCTATCCATTTTTATCCTCGTCCACGTTTGGCAAAAACTCTTTGAGCGTTTTGTAAATATCTGCGCGCTTGTCTATTGTAGCTACAATGAAATGCTCGTTCTTTATAAGTTCCGAATCTTTCGAAAATATTCCAGCAAGATTGGACCAAGAACTACCACTGTTGGCTGATCCCCAAAAAGAATCAACCTGAACCTCACCATAACCAACCGCTCGGCACAAAGGGACAATATCCTTAACAGATTGAACACAACGCTTATTGTCTTCAGGCCAGTTATCGCCATCAGAGAACGCAAATACATAATTGTTCCAAATGTTTGTAGGAAACCTATCATCTATAATCTTTTTTGCTAATACAAATGCCGAACTAACCATCGTCCCGCCCGACTGTGATATGGAAAAGAAGTTTTCCTCTTCAACCTCTTTAGCCTCTGTATCGTGCGCTATAAATACCAACTCCACCGTTTTGTATCTGCGCTCAAGAAAACGAACCATCCACCAGAAAAACGATTTAACAATGTATTTCTTCTCTGATGTCATACTTCCAGATCTGTCCATCAGAAGTAAAACAGACGCATTAGAGTGTCTCTCAACAACCTGCTCCCAAACCTTATATTGTAGGTCACTTGGTTCAAAACCACCAATGCGAAGCTTTCCTTTCAATGCGTTCTTTTTCATATTACGCATTACGGTTCGTCGCTTGTCTATGTTTGCAGGCAACCCTCGTTCCGCAATGTCTTGAAACACAACCTCTTCTGTCTCAATTTCAATAGATTCATCTTTCTTCTCCATCCAAGGCAGATCGAGATCTTCTAGCATCATTTCTATAATCTCTTCAATTTCTACATCTTCCTCGTACACGTCTTCGCCAGGATCTTTCCCAGCCTTATCTCCCTTACCCTGTGGGTTTTCTTTTGCTATGATATCACCAGGGTCGCCCTCTCCATGCCCAATGCCTTTTTGTTTGTTATTCTTCCCAAACTTAAACCGCCACATGTCAAGAAATCTAATTGGTACCTTAACTTTTTTGCCGCCGCTTGAAGAAATAATGTTTTCTTCAGCAATAAGTTCGTGGAGATTCTTTTTGATAGCTTCCCTGATGCGTTGCTTGTGTCTTTCTGAGTCAAGAGCACCAGGTTTTCTTAAGCTCCAAATATCCTTAAAACTGTCAGCCATAAAAACTCCTTATTTTGTGCGCGACATAATGTTGTTTACGTATCTGAGCAACTCGTTAGCGCTTTCGGCGGTATATCCATGATAATCTACAAGAGCACCAATAACCGCGTTAAGCTTCTTGAGTGCCTCTGGCTCTGGATTTCGTGTGGAAACCGTAAGCCTGATTGTGTCCGAACGCTCTTCAAACAACTGCTTCTGTAGAGCTTCTTTTAGTTTTGGATGACTCTGCCAGCCATACTCACCATCTTCGCTTTTAGACTTGAGCATCTTTCTGTAAACCTCTTCTCTAAAAGAATCCTTTCCAGAACTGGTAATTTCTACCTTTTCTTCTATGCTTCTCATAAGCTTCTCATCTGGATCAACCATCTCATCCCACTCATTCTTTCTCTTGCCATCATCAAGATAAGCAGCTACGTTATCTAAATAGTTTTCAAGTAGGCTTTTGATTTCGTATTCGAAATTCACGAAAAATGCCTTTTGTACTTCATTCATCGCAATCTTGTTATATTCCTCAACACAAAGAGAAATGAGATTTTCCAAACGCTCGATAGAATCCTCATCTAACTTCGCATTGGTTGGGAGTCCATCCTTAATGCTACGAAGAGCATTGATAGGAGTAATATAGCTTGTTCCATGCTTGGACAAACAAGCGGATAGCCTGTTCACAACAAACCGTGGAGAGATTCCATCCAATCCTTCTCGATCAGAAACTCTCTGTAGTTCCTTAATATCTTCCTTTGTAAAACCATCAACCTCATCGCCATTGTATAAATGCATCTTTTGTAGTATGGAAATTCCCTTATCCTTTGGTTCCTGTAATCTGGAAAGAATAGCAAACATAGCGGCTATCTTCAGTGTGTGTGGAGCAATATGAATATCCTTAAACCCTACCGCATTACAGATTAGCTTCTCGTAGATTCGAATCTCGCTGTTTAGTTTAAGATTATATGGAAACGGAACAAGCCATAGCCTATCATGTAAAGCCTCTTCTTTCTTATCTCCCTTAAACTTCACAAACTCAGTTTCGTTGGTATGGCCAATTGGAACCAGATCTGCGTAAATCAATGGAAACCTTTCAACCTTAATTCTCTTTTCTTGTACCAGTGTTAGTAGAATGTGCCTGAACTTTGGATCTACCTTCAAAAGTTCAATAAACTCCATTACGCCACGATTAGCAACATTAAGCTCGCCGTCAAAGTTATATGCCAATGGATGAGACTCTACTCCATAATCCTCCAACTTCGCAAAGTTTACAGAGCCAACAAGCTCTGACTGTGACTGGCTTTTTGTATCGCCAGGCTGAAACGTACCAATTCCTATTCTGTGCATCTCTGATAGAAAAACTCTTTTTACAGGTAGTTTCCAAAAATCGCCATTAAGGTCTTCCTTTAATCTATAGGCACATCTTGGGCACAACTCACCCTCAATGATAATTCCAAATTGTTCTTTTATATTCTTTCTTGCTGCCATCGGTATAGCATTTAGGGGGTTTTCATACATAGGACATCCGTCAATTGCGAAAACCTTGCCCTCAGCTGTCTCACTAAATGCCTCTAACCCCTTCTTCACTTGAATCAAAAACTCGCTCTTTCCAGAACTTGTGGGACCCCATAGCAAAAGAAGACGCTTACGGGCATCCGAGCCCTTAGCTGCGGCCCTGAAAAACTCCATTACTTGTTCGAGTACATGGTCAATTCCAAACAAATCATTTTCGAAAAACTTGTATTGAGGATGCTTATTTTCCTCTTCAAATTCAACACCTTTGGTTTCTACCATTCGACAAATCCTGGCATGAGCTGTCTCATTATAATCTGGGTGCTCCAAAACTAAAGGTAAATACTCTCTTATAGTTCCCTCCCACGGAGTTAGGTCTGAGCCACTGGTACATTCTTCTACGAGGGTCAGGATATCATCATATTTTACCTTTTTGCTATTTTTAACTGTTGTCATTTTATCTCCATCTTTAAATTTAAAGTGCCCTACGGGCCAACAACTTCTAAAGAGAATATACGAATATTCATCACAAAATTCAACTATTTTTCACCAAAATAATCAAGGGCACCTTTTTCTCCAAGATAATCCGCAGCCTTTTCCCTGTTCCCATTCTTTATGTCTTGAACATCTTTTTTAGCTTCTTGTTGTATTTTTTCTTTCAGTTCTTTAGGATCTAATACTACCTGGGCATTCGTATTTGATATTAACCTCTTAACTTCTTTGCCACATTCTGGGCAACTCGTTAAAGCCTCATCCGTTATAGGCTGAAACTCTTCAAATAGGTGATCACAGACAATACACTTATAATCGTAAAATGGCATTATTTTGGTCCCCAATTAGTTGTTTGCTTCTTTATTCTTTGAAAATCTTCTTCTGTGAGCACCTCTGAATCTGATAAATCTTTAGCTAGCGTCTCTGATAAATTTTGTTTTTTTTCTTCAATAACAAGTTTAACACCGACCTCTTGCCATTCTCGTAAAATTCTTTGCCTCCAGACCGGATCGGTTACTTCCATTTCAAGAAAAACCTTACCAGTGTTGGTATCTACTCTTACATTAAGAAGTCTGGCTATTTCTATTTCTTTAGACATGATCATCATCCTCCAACTCTGGCTGCCAATCATCCAGCGGATCATTGTAAAGCCTCATCCTATCGAAGCGCTTGTATAAAGTAAACGCTCCAGTTTCGCCATCTCGCATCTTAGCAATGTTAATTACCATATCCGATCTGGTGCCCTCATCTGGCCTTGTTTGTATGTTAAGCATAATATTACAGTTTTGTGGCAACATACTACTTCTACCAACCCTGTGTTGATCTGGCAAAACCTCTCCACTACCAGGCTTAGGCCTGTTCAACTGGACAGGAGTAATACACGGAATATTATATGTTCTACAAAACTCGTGTAGCATTTCCGCCAATTTTCCAAGATTCAACCAATCTGAATCATCGGATCCAGATAAATTCATTAAACTAATATAGTCTACAATTACCAATTCTGGAACAAATTCATACATAAGTTCAAGATATTTCGCCTCAATCTGCTCCACCGTACATCCACGAGGAATGTCGGTTATATGAAATTGCTTGGGATATATTTCTTGAAACTCTAAACAGGAGAAATACTTTTCCTCCTCACTGGGGGATAATGTGCCATCTCTAAGGCCGTATAGTTGAATCTCACTCGCACAGGCATCAAAGCGTCTCCTAAACGGATGAAAGGGCATTTCAACCGTAAAATACATCACATTGGCACCATTAGTTGCGAATTCACGAATAGGATCTCCTCTGTTCGGAATTCTATTACTACCCAGCCAAGCATTTATCGCTATGTTCATAGCTAACGTGGATTTTCCAGCACCAGATTCGCCACCTATCAAAATCAACTCGGCAGGTTGTAGCCCATTTGTAATTCTATCCAACTCTCGAATGCCTGTTTGAATTCCTCTTGCTATATCTGGATTTTCTCGCCTACTGATATAATCATCCTTAGCCTCTTGAGCAGTTTCGGCAACCGTTCCTTCTTTATAGGTTTTTTCAGCCTCCAACTGATCAAGCTCACCTGCTATTTTCCTAATACACTTGGCGGCTTCCTGTAAATCACGAAACTCGGAGCCATTCCAGTTTTCCTTAAAAACGGTTTTGCCAACCTTTAATATTGTATTCTTTTTGTATCTTAACTTGAGATCTTCAAGCTCTAATAAGAAATTTACTTGCTCAAAGGACTCATCGTTCTTAATCTCCTCAGCCTGTTCAAATATCTCCACAAACCCATCTTCCCAACCCTCACAGCGCCTCATCATGTTTATGGTTGGTATCTCATTGTATTTCTTAACACATTCACCAATTGTTGCCAGAAAAGAACGGTATTCTGGGCGCAGGGTTTTAGATGGTACCCTGTCTACTACCTTAATTGCTAATGACTTATCACAGAGAGCATAAGCTAATATTCTTTTATCAAGATTTTCCATTCAGCTTCTCCTCTCCCTTGCGGGCATCTGGCCCGCCTACAGATATTGTTTTAACAAACTGTGCCCATAAAGATTGAAATGATTTCTTAAACTGCCCTCCAAAAACCAAACCAATATCAACGGCATTACTACACATAATGGTTGGTAACCTATTCTGCATCCGACCTCGCAAAACGTTTTCCAATTGGCTGCCATATAGTTCCATACTATTTTCTGTAGGAAAAAAGCGATTATCGATTTCGTCTATTACCAAAAAGTCCATGCTCTTGGCTTCTATTTTAAAAATAGGATTATATGTTGTAACCCTGGTAACCAAATCAGATAGAGTTATGTAGAACGCCGAATAGTCTTTTAATATAGCTTCTTTTAGAATGGCACAGGATGCCATGGTTTTACCTCGGCCACGCTCTCCTGCTATATATAGTGTATATCCACTGCTATATGTTTCATCAATATTTTCTATAAGTTTTAGGGTGGGTATCTTTAATCCGTCATGTCCATAAAAGTTCTTCATACTGCGAAACCAATAATCAATAGGAATTTCCGCAGCAGCCATACGATTGATAAATCCTTCCCATCTTATACAACCATAGCACTCGGCTCGTGGTTTATCTTTACACACCTTACATTTGCTTTTAATCTCCGCTTTAGCCAGCTCTATTTTCTTAATAGGAATCATTTATCGCTTCTCCTTACTAACTCTGGCTGCCTTACATATGGATTGTCTGTTGGCCTGGGCATTGACATAGAGAATTCTCTATCCTCTGGTTTGGAATCTTGTTCAATTATCGGTTTATACATAATAGGCTCGGGTGGTTTATAAAAATTTGTCGTATCTCTATGCGCTGTCGTCTCAGGTACTCCACCTAAACGAGCAAAACTGATATCTTTAACACTCACAACAACTTGTTGATTATTAGTCTCAATTAGTTTAAGATATCCATTATTAATCTCTTCAACAAAACCCTCAAGAACATGGCCATTACCCATGCTCAATACCACGTGCTTCTTGATAAGCTCTTCTATCATAGACATTTATTCCTCCAATTGGGCATATCCTGATTCTGGTAAAAGACCACGCTTCCTAGCCTCATTTACGACAGCCACCTCGGCACCATCA
>Ga0307376_10004112_pt1 | contig 13412 bp, 17 predicted proteins | sample TR2MG_FD_202536 | JGI IMG/M metagenome (GOLD analysis project Ga0307376, IMG submission 202536) | Soil microbial communities from Risofladan, Vaasa, Finland - TR-2 | ecosystem: Environmental > Terrestrial > Soil > Coastal area > Acid sulfate soil | place: Finland: Risofladan, Vaasa | collected...
ACAGATGCCTCATATAGGTCGAAATTGAAAAAATATAGATCAAAATATGTTCACATCATGGGAAAGAGAACTCAAGAGGAAACTATCTCTATATTAAAAGCGTGTGATTACCAAATGCATCTTTGCCATATAGACTCATGCCCCAATATCGTTATTGAGGGGTTGTCTTGCGGCCTTAACGTCCTATGCTCTAATCTAGGAGGGACTTCTGAATTAGTGAAAAACAATGGGATCGTATTAAATGAGGATAAGATGTGGAAGGGGAAGTATTTGTCTTCTTCGATAAAATTAGATAGCTTAAAAAAAGAAATTGTGGCAAAAGGGATTAAAAAACTTATGAGGATTACATCTAAGCCTGATACATCTAAATTTGATATCTCTTATGTCTCAGATAAATATGCAAATATTATTAGAAGTTATGTTTAATGATTAAAGTTTTTATACAAACAGACAAATTTAAGGGTGGACCTGCTATTTTTAGAGATAGGCTTATCAAATCTCTTAATAGTTTTGAGGATATACAAGTTGTAACGAATGTCTCTGAGGAGTTCGATATTGGGATAGAGTTCATTAGAAGAATTTATAAATATGATAAACCATATATTCTAAGGACTAGCAGCTGTTATTATTTCAAAGGATATAAGCCATGGAATAACAAGCCTATATCTAAAGCCATAAAGAAAGCTCAACATGTAATTTTTCAATCTCAATTTGCTCATACTTTATTAGATAGATCTTTGAGGATAAGTCATTTAGGGCTGATGAAATGTGGGCATTCTATTATACATAATGGTGTTGATCTAGATTATATCAATAAGATTGAACCTGACGAGACAATTATTCCAGGTTCTTTTTTTACATGCGCCAGATGGGATCCTAATAAACGGCCCGTATCTACCATCAAGGGTTTCCTGGGGGCAGACACTGGGAGGCATTTGTACATAGTGGGGGGTAAAGGAGTTGAAGGAGAAGGGAAGAAGTTAGGGAAAAAGTATAAGAAAAATAAATATATACATTTTTTGGATGAACTTCCGAATGAAAAAGTAATTTCTATTATGAAAGCTTGTGAGTACCAGATCCATTTGTCTTTTATAGATATTTGTCCCAATATAGTTTTAGAGGGGTTGTCTTGTGGTCTGAATGTCCTATGCACTAATCTTGGCGGCACTCCTGAATTAGTGGGGGACAATGGGATCATACTTAATACAGATAAATTTTGGCCATATCCTAAAAGATACCTAAATAAGAGGATAGAGGATTTAGATAATTTAAAGCCGAAAGTAGTCAGTAAAGGTATTAGAAAATTATTGAAGAAGAAAAAAACTCCAGCTGTAGCTAATTTCGATATTCATGATGTATCTAAGAAATATGTGGATATTATTCGAGAGGTTTTAAAGTGAGCCACATAACATATGAACAGTTATTAGAAGTTTCTTCATGGGGCATTTTTGCTATGAATATTAAGGGGACTCAAGTTCATGATGATAGATTAAAAGAATGCATTAAGAAATCTATTCGAGATGCTATCTACAATGGTATCTATATAGGATCTCCTGGCAGGGATATTTATTATATGCTTCCCTATTTGTTAGACGACCAATTGGTGGAGGTGGTGAGTATGGTTGAAAGCAGGTTCCCTAAGACCCCTCCTGAGAACCATGTGAATGTAGGTGCTTTTATTAGATTTATATACGGGCAATTCGAAAAGCAAGGTTCACTTAAAAACGATGCTGCTTTTCAAGAGATGAAGAACAATACTCCAGAATGGGATTTGTCGAGACGATTTATAAGATTGCTATATGAGGCTTTGAAGCATAGTAATAATTCTTATGGAATGAGTATTATGGATGAGATGAATGCCCATAGGATGGGGGACGAAGCACTTCTAAACAATGATAAGAATAAGCTTAAGGCGATGGAGGAGATGTATAATAATTCTGTTCAAAATGCTTATAAGTGCAAGAGCTATAAACAGATGTTTACTCCTTATTATTGGTTAGCTATGTATCTCATAAAATTTGGGGATGTAAAAAATGCTATAAAATATTCTAAGTTGACGTTAAAAAATGCTGAGAAATATTGCCCTGATGCTAGGGCTTCTTATGTCGATAAGTTATGTCATTGTTTGAAATATTTAAAAAATAATGATCATACTTATTTTAAATCTTTTTGCAAAAATAAAATTTCAAATAAATGCGTTAAAAAAGCAGTTAGAAAGGTTAGGTAAATGGAAGACAAATTAAAAACTCCTCTCTTTGTAGCGTTTTACACTAAAGGGACTGGCTATCAGAGAGAAGTCAAGAGGCTAAAAAAATCATGCAAGAAATTTAATCTTGATTTGAAAATAAAAGAATATTCCAACTTAGGTTCTTGGAAGAAGAATACTTTAATTATGCCATCATTTATAAAAAGAATGATGGATAAGTATAGAGATAGATCTATAGTTTATCTTGATGCTGATGCAGAAGTCGTGAGTATGCCTAAATTATTTTTTGAGCTCGATTGCCCGATAGCAGTGCATCAGGCTGTATGGTCCGATTATGTAGAGGGAAATAATAGTATAGTAACCTGCTCAGGGACAATGTTTCTTAATAATGGGGACGAGTCAAGAGACATCGTGGAGAGATGGGGAGTGGAGTGTGATGCTCATCCAGAGGTTACTGACGAAGTATCTCTAGTCAAGATAATGGGTAATAATTTTTATAATTTGCCTGCTCGTTATTGTAAAATATTTGACTATATGGAGAAGGTAAAAGATCCTGTGATTCTTCATCATCAAGCGAGTAGGAGATTTAAGAAAAAAATAAACAGGCAAGGTATTTAATAATAGGTGATCATATGAATATACAAGGTAAAGTGTGGGGGGCTACTTCTAATTTATTTAGTAAAAATAATGTAGAGATAAATAGGATAACTTGCAAAAAAGGAGGGTATTGCTCTAAGCATAAGCATACTAGTAAATATAATATGTTTTTTGTTGAGAAGGGTAGTCTCGAAATAAGTGTATGGAAGAATGATTATGATTTAGTTGATAAGACCGTTATAGTGGCTCAGCAGAATTGTGTTGTTGAACCAGGAGAGTATCATACTTTTAGATGTCTTGAGGATGATACTGTAGCTTTTGAAATTTATTGGGTTGAAATAAATAAGAATGATATTGAAAGAAAAAGTGTTGGAGGGACTACTGATGTCTAAAGTTTCTGTTATTACAACACTTTATAATTATAGCAACTACATAGAAGATTGTGTCAAATCTTTTTTGGATCAAAATTTCGATGATTCTGAGATGATCATAGTGGACGATGCCTCTAGTGATGATCCCTATAGTATTATAAAAAAATATGAGTCTGATAAGGTCAAGTATATAAGACTATGTAATAATAAGGGCTATTCTCATGCCAAGAATATCGGCATCAAAGCTTGTTGTTCTGATATATTAGTAATGTTAGATGCTGATGACATGTTGACTCCTAATAGTTTAAAAGTCAGATATAAAAGGATGCAGAAGAAAGATTACGATTTTGTTCATGGTCCTTGTCTGGACATGAAAGAGGGTAGACGACTGGTTAGAAATAGGTTGTGGGATTTATGGCAGAAGAAGGGAGGGTGGAAGAATGTTCATGCTCAGGGAGTTATGTTGAAGAAAGATATACATCGTAAAATAGGTCTTTATGATGAAACTTTATGGTGTAAAAGTGATAGAGAGTTTTTTGCAAGAGTCTTTAATCATAATTTCAAGATAGGGGTTGTTGAAGCGGATGTGGCTTTTTATAGAAGACATAAAAAACAGATGCATAGATCTAAAGAAAAATTGAAAATAAATGATAAATTGCAAAAAGCAGTTATGAAAAAAATAGAAATAAGAAAAACTAATTTATCTGATCTGGAGATGTTGTTATGAAAGTAAAACCAGAGACTTACAAAAAACTTGTTGCTGTTCATAAAGGTGAGATAGTCAAAATATCTAACATGATTTTGAGAAAACAAGCCTCTATAGAAAAACAAAATAAGAATTTGACTAAAAATTCGGTGTGTATAGTTTGTAATTTTCGTTTTTTGGAGAATAAGATAGAGTGGTCTCCTAGAGTGAAAGCGATGTGTCATCCTTTTAGAGATGATAGCATATTTCCTAAAAACATGAATAAATATCTGTTCTCAGAGTCGGATTTCTGTGACAAGTTGATCACTCCAGTTAATACAACTATGAGTAAATGGCCAGAGGGAGAATATGATTTTGTTTATTTCACATTGAATTCTAGAGAGGGTACAAGGAGTAAAGGTATTTACACATTGCCTCTGCTTGACCATGTGGCAGGTAAGCTCGGACTAAAAGGATTAGTGATAGATTATGCTAAAAGAGAGACTGCTAAGCATAAGGGTACGGTTTATGACCATGCTTCGATAAAGATAAAAAAGAACATGAAGAAACTAAAAAATCTTAAAGTTATTAAGGGGCATTTTGATTCGGATGAAGTCTGTGCGATAATGAAATCTGTTAAGTTTGTATTCTTACCTAGCGATGCAGACGCTAGCCCTAGAATGATAGTTGAGCCTCTGGTTAGAGATATACCAGTTGTAACTAGCTCTGCTATTTATGGAGGATGGAAGTATATAGATGATAATAATGGCAGATTCTTCAAAGCTCCTACTATTCATGAGTATATGGATTTTGGATATAACGAGGAACATGTGGATGATCTTACAATTGCTATAGAGGAAGTATTAAAATTAGATAATAGAAATATTAGTAAAGATTTTTATAAGCAGTGGGGTTTTGTGAATGCTTCCAAGAGACTATCTAATATCGTATATGATATATCTGGCAAGAGGTATGAGGCAGTTGCTTTTAAAGAATGGAAAAATGCTTTAAAACAAGCATATGGAGTATAGATATGAGAGTTGGATTTTGTTTAGATACTAATAAAGAAGATGCTGATTCCGGGAAGCATAAGTTCTTTATTCGTCTTGCTAGGGAGTTTGAAAAGAATGGGATAACCATAGATAATAAGAACAATGATGTCTTCATCTCTATGGCTGGAATGAAAACTTCGGATACGGCTAAAGTTAATATTTTGAGACTGGATGGTCTTATCCTAAATACGAGATGGGATTATAAAGGTAAGAATAAAAAAATAATGAAGTCGGTAAGGAGAAGTGATGCTCTGATATATCAAGGGGATTTTTGCCATCAGGCATATGCTAGATTCTTGGGAGTAAAGAAAGAACCGTTTGTTATTATTCCTAACGGAGCACCTCCTGAAGAATTTTTACCAAGAAGTCCTGAGAATTATTTTATCGCTAATTGCAAGTGGAGACCTCATAAGAGATTGAAAGATATTGTTAAATCATTTGAGAAGGCTTTGAAGTTAGGATTAGATGCTGATTTAATAATCACTGGCAAGCCAGATTATGAAGTGAAGCATCCACGTATCAAATATCTAGGATGGCAGGGTCGTGATAGTCTTGTCTCGTTAATGTCACGAGCTATAGCTAGTTTGCACTTGTCTTGGTTAGATTGGTGTCCTAATTCTATGGTCGAGGCTATAGTCTCTAACTGTCCAGTTATTTATTCCAAATCAGGAGGGCATACAGAGCTTGCTAATGGTTCTGGAATAGGGATAGAAGATACTCAATGGGATTTTAATCCTTGTGATTTATATGCTCCTCCAGAAATAGATAGAGCAAAAGTTGCTGAAGCTATGATTAAAATTAAAAAAGATGGGGCTGTCTTGAGAGATAGGTATGATTTAGATATCAAAAACGTAAGTAAAAGATATATAGATTTTTTCAAAAAAATATTATAAAATATAGGTATATAGTCGATATAAATATGGTGAGACAAATAAAAAATATTTTAGTGTTAGCTCCTCACGGAGATGACGGAGAGCTTGGCTGTGGAGGAACCATGGCTAGGTTGATTGAAGAGGGAAATAATATATATTATATTTGCTTTTCGATGTGCGAGCAGTCTATGCCTAAAGATTTTCTAGAAGATGCTCTAGAAAAGGAGGTTAAGAAAGCTACTAATAGTCTAGGCATACATCCTGATAATTTAGTGTTATATCACTATCCTGTTCGGAGGTTACATGAATATAGGCAAGATATTTTAGAGAATTTAATTAAGATTAGGGACAGGTTGTCTCCAAGCATAATTTTTATGCCGTCTTCATTTTCTCTTCACCAAGACCATAAGGTCATCTATGAAGAGGGGATGAGAGCATTTAAGCATATGACTTGCTTTGGGTATGATTTGCCTTGGGACACCATAAAATTTACAACAACTTCTTTCTTTGGGCTTGATAAAAAGCATATAGAGAAGAAAAAAGAAGCTTTGTTTTTCTACAAGACTCAAAAGAGGAGGGAGTATTGCAATCCTGATTTTATTGATTCGTTAGCTCGCATAAGAGGATCTCAAATATCGATGAGATATGCAGAGGCTTTCGAAATGATTAGAGGGGTATTTTAATGGATAAGTATTTTAAGGGCAGTAGGGTTGATCTAGAACCATTTGAGGAGTGGCATATTGAAGAAACAAGAGAATGGATTAATAATGAATATATTACGATGCATATGGGAGGTAGATTTCCTGTTGGTGTGGCTGAGCAAAATGCGTGGTATAAAAATCTTATGAAGGACAAGACAAAGAAGAAGTTAATAGTGGTAGATAAATCTTTAAAAGATGTAGGGATGGTATCTCTATTAAATATAGATCATAAAAATCAAAATACTGAAGTGGGAATTTATATTAGTCCAGAATATCAGGGTAAGGGATATGCCAAAGAAGCTTTAAGTATGATTTTAAATTTTGCATTTAGAGAATTAAATATGCATAAAATTTATGCTTTTATTTATATTGATAACAGTCCTTCAAGAAAACTGTTTGAATCAGTTGGTTTTTTTCATGAATATACAGATGCCGAAGCTGTGTACTCTAATAGTAAATTTGTCGATATATGTAAATATAGTATTTTTAAGAAAGACATAGTATTATGAAAAAAACAGTAAGTATACATCAACCTAACTTTTTACCATGGCTTGGGTTTTTTTATAAAATCATAAAAAGTGATGTTTTTATTTTTTTGGATGATGTTCAGTATGTGAAAAGAAGTTTTATAAGCAGAAATAAAATAAAGACCCAATCAGGAGAGCAGTATATTAGGTTGCCTATTCATCAAAAAGGAAAATACAAGCAATCTATTTTGGATTGCAAGTTGTGTGAGAAGAAGCAATCAGTAGATAAATTAGTTAAAGTTATTCAAGCTAACTATGGAAAGTCAAAATATTTTGGAGATCATTTTGAATCTTTTGAAGCTGTACTGAATGAGGAAACCCATGATCTCGTTGATGTAAATATATCTCTTGTGATGTGGGTATTGAAAATTATAGAAGTTTCTGTGGATATTAAAAGATCTTCAGAATTGGAAGGCGTATATGGTATATCTACAGAAAGATTAATTTCCATATGTAAAAGCGTTGAAGCTGATAGCTATTTGTCTGGGTTTGGGGGAAATAATTATCAGGATAAAGACATGTTTGATGACTCTGGGGTAGAGTTGGTTATAACAGATTTTGAACATCCTGTCTATTCTCAGTTGTGGGGGGAATTTATTCCTAATTTATCAATTATTGATCTGATTTTTAATTATGGAAAGGATAGTAAAGATATAATTCTTAACATTAAATAATTATGAAAATATTATATATTTATAGGGACTACAAAGGAAGAAGAAAAGCATACGGAAAGATGATGGAGATGTGCGGTTGCAAAGTCTCGTATATGCAAGTCTTAGAAAAAAAAGTACCTAATCAGGTTCTGATCAAACATATAAAAAAGTATAACCCTGACGTAGTATGGCTTTATACTTCATACTATCTATGGAAAAAAGTTATTCCAGATGAGACAATTGAGTATATAAAAAACAAGAATATAAAATTGGTATCTTATTGCCATCTAATACCTGATTTATCTTACGAGGAACAGCTCGGTATTTATAATAAGTTTGATTTTTTATTCATGCACTGTCGTAGGGCTGATAAATTTTTTAGAGAGAATAATATCAATTCTTTTTATTCTCCATTGGGGTTCTATCCTGATCAATATTTTAAGACTACTTCTAAGAAGAAGAAATATGATATATCTTTCATGGGTTCGGCTTTTTATAATTTACCTATAGAAAAAGATAGAAGGACTTTATATTTACAGGCGTTGGAGAAATATGATATAGCAGTATTTGGAGAGGGTTTTAGCGATCGTTTAAAAAACATAAATATACCTATTAAAAAATACCGAGGGCATGACATTCAACGAGTGACTTATAGTCATACCAAAATTAATCTTGGTTTGCCTTTTTCTCTAAGTCCGTTGGATGGATACAAGGCTGAATGTTATTTTAAGAATAGATTTTTTGAGATTCCTGCAACTTGTAATTTTTTTTTAACAGCAAAACATCCTGATTTTTTAGAGATATTTGGGGAAGATGCAGTTGGTTATTATGATGATGATATAGAATCTTTAAAAGAGAATATAGATAGATACCTAAAAGATGAGCCAAAGAGAAGAGAGATGGCAAAGGTAGCTTATAAAATAGTTAATGAGAAACATACTTATCTCCATAGATTTCAGGAGATGTTTAGGATAATTAATAGTTAATGAGAAAAAAGATTAAACAATGTAAGTTACGAATTAGTCAGAAGAAATTCCGTACATTCCAAAAAATGCATGGATTGTCTGATTACACTAATCCGGATGAGCCAGCTTTCTTCTATGGGCTATATAGAAAAGATGTAGATCTGATGGAGGAACACAAATCTCTACTCGTGTTGATATGGAGAGGGTCAGACATATTCCAACCTGGACATTTAGAAGCAGTTCAGAAGACGAAGACGAATGTTAAAAACGTGGCAATCTCTTCTTTTATATGTGAAGATTTAGATAAGGCAAATATAGAATATGCTTATCTTCCTATTGTCGGTCGTCCTATGGAGGATCTAAAGCCTTGTCCTCTAGGAGACGAATTATACGTGTATTTGCCTCAGAATAGACACGATTTTTTTAATGCTGATATTGTTAATGAGATTAAGAAGAAATGCAAATATAAAGTTAATATAGCTACTCATATCAATCATTATACGAGAAAAGAATTGTTAAAAGTTTATAAGAGATGTTTTTGTGGGATAAGATTATCGAATCATGATGGACTTCCTAATCAAGTTATTGAAATGGGTCTTATGGGAAGAAGGTGTGTTCACAATGGAGAACTTCCAGGTTCTATACCATGGGATAAAAATGACGTAGATAGTATCATTGACAATATCAATAACGAAGCTAGTAAAATAGGAAGTGTTAATAAAAAATTATATAAAAAAACTAAGAAGTTGATCAACATAGGTAATGATTGGCTATACAGAGACTACTGGGAGTAGGTGATGGGTTATAATTTATATCAGTGGGAATTTTTAAATAAGTGTTTTAGAAAAACAGATCTCTTAAGTCCTAACAGGGATCTGCCGTTAATGAGAGACTTTCTGGCAGATGAGAATTATCGTAATAAAAAGATGCTAGAGTTAGGTTGTCAGCTAATAAAGGAACCTCTTAAAAAAGTTTTGAGGCCGGAGTATAAAAAAGCAAGATTCCCAGCTAAGCAATATTTTGAGTCAATAGGCATTAATCATATTTCTATAGATATATGTGAGTGTTATGATTCTTTAAAAGTTGATCTAAGAAATATCATGGACAGCAAGTTTTATAATGAATTTGATATTGTCACAAATAGCGGGACAACCGAACATGTTGAGCCGATAGATGGGCAGTATGAAGCATTTAAGAATATTCATTTATGTGCTAAGAAGGATGCTGTCATGTTGCATGTTTTACCCGTCAAGGGGTTAAACTCTACCCATTGTCATGTTCATTATAATTATGATTTTTTCAAAATATTGGCAGAAAAAAATAATTATAAGATCATAACTATAAAAGAATTGAAGAAGGGAGCTAATGCTACATGGATGGGAGCGTGCTTCGTTAAAACTGAAGATAATAAGTTCATGGAAGATAAAGATGTTTTCTTAAAAAATATCATATGGATAGTATAATTATGGAAGGAATGAAATGGGATTTAATATACCTCAATGGAAATTTTTAAATAAATCGTTTAGAGAGACAGGTCTTTTAAGTAAAAATGATTCTCTGCCAAAAAATAATAATTTACCATTGGCAGGGATCCATATCACTTCAGAGAATTATTATGGAAAATCGATGTTAGAATTAGGGTGTCAGGAGATTAGGAAGGATATTAAAAGAAAATTAAATTTTTCAGGCATGGCTTCTAGAAAATATTTTGGATCAATAGGAATTAAGTGTACTTCGATAGATAAAAGATCTTGTCATAAAGCTGCTATTATTGATCTTAGAGTTCCTATCGATAGGAAGTATCATGATAATTTTGATATAGTTACTAATAGTGGGACCACAGAACATATTAAGCCGATGGATGGTCAGTATATGGCATTTAAAAATATTCATGACTGTGCTAAAGTTGGAGGAACAATGATACATATCTTACCTGGTATTGGTCAGTATTTGGGTCATTGTCAAACTTATTATGATTATGATTTTTTTAAAATGTTGGCTAAGGAAAATAGATATGAACTTGTTTTGATAGAGGATGTCAAAAAACGAAGTAAGTTTGTATGGGTAGGAGTTTGTTACATTAAGAAGGAGGATAAAAGTTTTATGAAAAAGAGCGATACGTTTTTTAAACATTTGGATTGGGTAGATAAAAAAATATTTAAAAAGCACCAGGCTAATAAATCTAAGTACATGTTTTAGGGGGGTAATTGATTTGAGTGACAGTCCATTGGTTAGTGTGATTATTACGTTATATAATTATGATAATTATATATCTAGTTGTATAAAGTCGATATTAAAACAAGATTATCCTAATTTTGAAATAATTGTTGTTGATGATGCATCTACTAATAAGTCATATAAGAGAGCTAAAAAATTCGAGAGTGACAAAGTAAGGATAATTAGATTTGATAAGAATAGGGGTTATTCAGCAGCTAAGAATGAGGGGATAGAAGCTTCTCGTGGAGAATATCTGGTCATGATAGATGCTGATGATATGTTGATGAAGAAATCTATCAGCAAGAGGATGAAAGCTTTGCAAAAACATGATGTTGATTTCGTTCATGCTAATGCCATTGTTGTTAGGGATGATATAAATCTTAAGCAATGTTATGCTATAAAAAATCCTCAGTTTGAGAAATTTCCTACTCCTTATCATATTCATGCTCAAACAATTTTGTTAAAGAAGCAGATACACAGAGATTTTGGGTTGTATGATGAAAGGTTAAGATCTAGAAGTGATAGGGAAATGTGGTGGAGACTGTTTGGCCAAGCTGAAGGTGATGAGGTTAAGGTTAAAAGATTTTATTTGGATAGGGCAGTTGTTTATTATAGGTATCATCGTGCTATGATGACAAGATTTAGACAGAAGAATAGGGATTATGATAAAAAAGTAAGAGCGTTGGCAGAAGAGTTTTATCAATTAAGAAAGCAAGATGGGATAACAAGAAAGAATACTTTATTTTTGGAAGATAATAAATGATTACTAAAAAGATAGATAAGTTTCAAATGAATTTAGATAAAAAGGGAGGAGTTTCAGCAGATCTATTAGTTAATGGGAGTCGTGAACCTGCTTTTATGTGGATTATCAAAAAAGAAGCGAGTGGAGGGACAGCAGTTGATTTAGGTGCTAATATTGGATATGTCACTCTCTTTTTGTGTGATCAGATGGACAAAGTAATTTGTATAGAACCAGATAAAAGATCAAGAAAATTATTGAAAATAAATATTGATTTGAATAATTTTAGTGAAAAAACTGATATATATAAGTTCGCTGCTAGTAATGAAAGTAGTATTAAAAAAATGTATTTTGCTGATAAACATAATAATTTAAGTACATTATGCAAGGAATCTTTTTCTAAAAAAGATTCTTATAAGACTCTAAAAGTAGAGACAAAAATGATAGATAGTCTTAACCTGCCAGAAATTAATTTTATAAAAATGGACATAGAAGGGTATGAGGTCGAGGCATTAAAAGGATCTATGGAAACGTTAAAAAGATCTAATAACTGTAAAATTTTAGTTGAAGTTCATCCTCATTTTTATACTGAGAAGAGAGATTTTTCTAAAACCTTGAGAGATCTGGTTGATATAGGATTTACATTTAAATATGTAGTATCGGCTGCTGTATCGTGTCCCGATCTGTTTGCTGTTAAAGGGTATAAACCTTTTAAGAGTTGGGTTACAGGGGTCCATGGGAGAGGCATATATAAGGATATAGATACTGAAGATGCTATTAATTTTAGTTCCTTTCCCCATATACAAAAAACAGCATCAGGGAGTGTTAGCAATAAGATAGTAAGATCAATTTTATTATCTAAAGTTAAGGAATAAAATAATGATATATTCTAGCATAAGTGCTCCGTTTTTTACTGAATATATAGCTAAGATAACTAAAGGGAAACATGTTAAGTGGAGTAAGTTGTTATCATCTCAGTATCGTAATTCTAAGGTGTTCATGCTAGGTCTTTATTTTCCTGAGAATCCGTTTTGGCAGAAGGTTAGTTGTAAAAAAATGCTTATTGTTTGGTCTGGTAGTGATGTTATTCGTTTGAAGAAGATAAAGAGTTCAAGTAGGGATAATCTTCTCTCTCTGTTGGAAAAGAAAAATTATAGATTCGCGTCTAATGGTGTTTTTCTTAAAAAGGAAATGGACCAGCTATATAAGTTCAAAAGATCAGTTGAAAATGTAAAGCTTCCATCTCGTCATGATTTTTCTAATTTATTTAATATGCCTGATAAATTTTCAGTGGGGGTTTATATACCCGATGGCAACAATAAAGGTTTTTATGGGTATAATGTTATTATAGAGGTGGTTAAAAGATTGAAAGAGATTGATTTTTATTTTTATAATCTAAAAGGTTATGTGTCTAACAAAGAAGAAAAACAAATTAAAAATTTAAAATGCGTTCCTTCTGCTATCTCCGACATGCCCAGTTTTATGAAAAAGATTTCTTGCGGAGTTAGGGTAACAGATCACGATGCTGCTAGTATGACAGCGGTTGAATATAATATGGCAGGTAGATGGTTCATTTTTAATCATGATATGAAATATTGTATTAAAGTTTCTCATAAACCAAGTGTAGATGAGGTGGCAGATAGGATACTAGAAGTGAAGAAGAATAAATATAATATGATAAATAATAAAGGGGAAAAATTTTACAAAAAAGAGCATAGTGTAAATAATTTTTTATCTACAATAAATGGGTTGCTATGATATCAATAGTTATGCCAACTTTTAAACAGTCTCTCTACATTGATTATGCAGTTGACTCTATTTTAAGTC
>Ga0307376_10004113_pt1 | contig 13412 bp, 13 predicted proteins | sample TR2MG_FD_202536 | JGI IMG/M metagenome (GOLD analysis project Ga0307376, IMG submission 202536) | Soil microbial communities from Risofladan, Vaasa, Finland - TR-2 | ecosystem: Environmental > Terrestrial > Soil > Coastal area > Acid sulfate soil | place: Finland: Risofladan, Vaasa | collected...
TATCTTTTACAGACGCTACTCTTAGTACGGATGAGTTATCTTCCCCAAATTATGTATTTTCTTCTGACGACGTAGGAAAGTGGATACGTGTTACTACTTCAGTTAATCCCGCTAACGAAGGTACTTGGAAAATTAACAACATAGATTCTGTTTCAGGTAATCCGGAATTAGTTGACTTTGAAGGGGCTGTTGCTAGTTTTATATACGAAGCTGGTGGTGTTGAATGGGATTTGATGACAACAACAGACATCGGTAAGTACGTCGTCATCTACGGTTCAATAAATAATAACAATGGCACCTGGAAAATTACTGGTATGGTTAATACGGGTAGTGTAGAGCTCAAAGATATTAACAATAATTCACCGTCTTTCACGGCAGAAACTGGATTAACCTGGAAGTTAGCTTCACGTATTGTTGAATACAGCGTTGGAGACAACCCTCCTTTTTATAGTAATAAGATTAGCAAGCGTTACTCCGGACAGTTCACAAAAACAATACAAAATGACGGACGCATACTTCTACCTCCCGAACCAATTTATAGAATAACCGATGTCTCGTTTGCGTCAACAGCGACGGGTGAATATGCTGTTGACGGACGCGCAGCATTTGCAATTCGGTCTAACTTGGAGCCTACGTACATAGACCCCGTATCTTTAGGTGGAGACCCAGCTGACTTACAGTACCGAGTCATTGGAAACAATCCTGGCGAAACTCCTTCTGGGTGGCAAGTAGTAGAATTAGATATTGGGTGGCCAACCGGTTTAGGCGTCAATGAACAAAAGGACTTCTTTAATGGTGAGAATCTGCGTATCACTTACGACACACTAACTAGTTACGACGCTATCTGGGCTTACATGCTTAACGGAGACCAGCGTATATTGTGCGGAAGTGTTATACCAAAGGGCTTACACCCCGTGTATATTCACATGAATATTAACTATCGTCTAGCTAAAACAGCTACAGAATTACTAGACCTTGTAGCAGCCTCTTCCGGAGTGGCGAGCTTTATTAATAATTTTGACACGCGTGAAGATTTAGATGCTTCGGATATAATTGCGTACCTGCGTGAGAATTTTTCAGTTATTGGATACATCGAGCCAGTAACAATTTACTACGACCTACTTACGCCTAACGGACGTGTAATTTATTATAAAGCTACTGACCGTGTGGTTATTGACAGTGATAATATTATAGTTCCGCAGACACGCGAAGGTATTACTCCCGTAGTTTACGAACATGCGCCAACTTCAGGAGAAGCAGAATACCGATACGATGATCCGCTAGCCGAAGGTGTTAGCGATAACACTGTTAGGTATTTAACCGTATCCGACCTTATTACGTTTACGCAACTAGGATAAATCATGGCCAACGTTTCTGAAAGTACTGCTAATTTTATACATGGTTTAAGCGACCTGTGGACGCGCTTCTTCAAGGATAGAAATCAGCTTGAAGCCATGTACAAGGCGACTGAAATCCCTATCGGGCAAACGTACCTAGATTTGATGGCGTTGGTATTAAACTATTCCCTTCGCGAAACTCCGGTATTCAAGAAAGATTTTTTTAAGTTACTGACTGTACGTGAAGACTTAATAGTATACCGAACTTCAGATGGAAAATATACTTTTGAATTAACTGCTTTAGGCGTTAAAGCCTTCTCTTTTTTGTATAATAAAATATTAGACCCGACTACTATCCTAGAAGAAAGTATCGACTTTGAAGTTGAAACTTCGGGCACGGAAGACTTGTTAGTATTTGAAGATAATCCGTTCGATTACGGAGGAACCGGTGAACCAATCCCGGGAGTTGCATACAGAACAGTAGAAGTCGTAGACGACGACGGTAACGTAACTACTGAACGAGAATTAGCTTTCTGGGTTCCCGACGCTATGGTAGACGGTTATAATTTATACTTAAACTTCGGTCATTTAGTTGGCCGGTTTGAACCGTCGTCTGAGTCATATCGTGCCCTACTACAAGGGATATTCCAATACTTTATGTTGGGCCCGACACCGACTCATTTAACTAGCGCTTTAAACGTTATTGTCGGACTACCAGTTATTCGAGACGACGGAGAAATTTTACAAGAAGTGGATACTTCTGACCCGGACTACACGGTAGTAATTACTAATGCAGTTCGCTATTCATTCGATAGTTACATTAATTTGCGTGACGATATACTCGATACTACCAACTGGGCTGTAAACGTCGGAGATGACGCAGCGCTAACATTCAATGCTTTGGACTATATGAGCAGCGTCTTTTCTGTATCTGACAATGTAGAAAATCCCGCGTGGTGGTACGACCATATAATTTCAGACAAACTTTTACCCGATGAACCTAGATTACGTCGAGTAGTAACTCCGGAATTGTATGAGAATCTCGTAAACAATCCCCCAGGGTTAGTTAAAGTAGGAGACCCCGGAGTATTTGTAGGAGCCGACGACGATGGTTACGTGCCTACGGTTGGCACTTACGCTGGGACAAATTTATGGCGCCCAACGTATCGCCATTCGTTTCCTTACATTATGTTTGAAAGATTTTTAAAGCAACATGCTTTCATTGTTGAATTTGACCACGATGCTTTGATATCTGGAGCAATACCGTTTTCACGCTTGAACTTTGACCTGCAGAGCATAGTCGTAGCTGGTAAGTCGGCGTATACTTTTATGCACACCGAACCAGGACTAAATTTTTTTGACGATGTTATACCGCGGGACGATAATATTGAGTTACTAGTATGGGTAGGATTTCCATACGCTAATGCTACTCCCCCACCAGAAGCAATGCCAGACTTTGATGATTCTGGACTTGGTGACCAAATAAAAGTAGTTAGTAGTCAGATAGTTGTCGGGGATACAGCTATCCTAGTCGGTGATTACTATAATTATAACGCAGCAGGACATACAAATGTCTATAGTGCTCCGTGGCCAGGATTTGGTGCAAGCGGTTATACTCCTGCAGTAGTCGGAGGAGCTGACCCAACTAGGTTCGTAGATGAAACTATTATTATTAGTTGGTACGAAAACGACTGGTGGTTCGAAGATGATGGGACGTACGGGTGGTCTATGTACCGTTACGACAGTGCTGGGACTCAAAAATTTGATGACGCTGACCTACTCGTAAGTAGCCGTTTTGTTGGGGATAATGTTTTACGCGACACAGGCGATATTTACATGATAGCTAGCATAATACCTGATACTGTGCTAAGTAACCCAGTAGTACGCGTAGTGTTTGGTGGGACTCCAGGAGTAGATTCAACAGGGCTAGAACAGATGGGCTACGCACCAGCTAGTGTAGTATCAGACGTACCAGTAGAAATAACTGTAACATGAGGTTTTCCTTGATTTAACTTATGTTTGTCCTAAAATTTGTAGCAACGTGAGGTAAAATAATGGAACTAAAAGATTCAATCGGGCTCAGAGGACATTTAACAGTCCAAGTATTAGATTCTGATACTGGAAAAGAAATAAGTAAGGAAGATAAACCAAATCTTATTTGCGTGAATTCTAGGTTGGCTATTATACGCTTACTAGCACAGCAGGCTGCACACAATACCGACTACTACAGAATTTGGTCCATCTACGTCGGGGACAGTAACACCGCGCCGGCTACTAACCAAACTGACTTACAAGGAACTAACAAGTTTGGAAAAGTCGTAACTCAAGACATTTCTATAATAGCTCCCGACACGTCTGGCATTATGGAAATGGAAATGACGTTAGACTCGGGTGACCACAATGAACAGTGGCTAAAAGAATGCGGTTTATTCACTCAAGGCACCGACTCAGCTATCACAGTGCCGCCTAACGCGGAAGCTAGGATGCTTGCACGACAAATTCATGGTGAAATTTATAAAACTTCAGGTATCTCTGTAAAGTATACCTGGCGTTATCAAATTACTGCGTAATACAAGGAGCGAATCATGCCTTTGAATTTTTATAGAGAAGGTGCAACAGCTAAACCCGATGCTGATTTAGATACTGGAACTAACAAAACAGACTCTGTTAAACACATAGAAAACAGTGACCCGGTAGAGGAAACGTTTCTACAGAGATCTCCTGAGAACTTACGCTTCCGGTCAGAAGACGTTCGTACTAAGTTTGACGACTTAGAACTGGTACAGCGTTCGGATCGTGGGCTGGTAGTTATGTCTGATCCCGATGCTAAAATTAGGCTGCAGGACAAAGGAACCAATGAGTTTATCTTTGCTTTAAATGATACCGGTTCTGCTGATTCTTGGAATAGAGACTTAGTAATTGGACCGCTTGTATCCGCAGCAGAAATTACTGGGACACAAGACGTTCTCGCCAAGTATTACTACGATGACGCCGCCAATGGCGAATTTAGCATTGTAACTAATAAACGTGTTTATGAGGGTGCGTCTAATATATACTTTAGAATGTTTAAGGGGATACAATCTCTGGGAAATACTCCTATCTGTACTGTTGACGCTAACAGTTACCCGGCTGATCCATTAGAAGGACCTGTTGTTATCACTATCGAATTATCCGCCGACAATGACACTCTCATTAGTGGAATTGTTACAGCAATAGACGGTAATACAGATATAAACGGCTTTGTCGATGCCGAGTATGAAGGAAGTAGCGACAAAGCCGTAACAGCTGACCTTGCTCCTGTAAGACTTTACGGCGGAGACGACGGCAGTGTTGGCGGGGTTGACGGTGAAATACACATTATTACGTCCGGCGTATTGGAAAACTTTTTCGAAGTCTCGCCAGACTTAGAAAGAAGACTACTAGAGGGAGATTCCCTAGTAATAAATTATGATAACGCTAAGACACGTCAGTCAAAATCTGCAGGAGCACCAGTTACAGTAGGGGACTTATCTATTATAAGCTCAACTGAACGCATTGGAGTAGACACACGTAACACTGCTGACGCACAAGGCATCATCCCTATTTGTAAAATACTTGGCGGAAAGCTTTATTTCTTAAACGGCAAAGTTTTTGAGGAAGACGTGCCTGACTTCTTAGTTTCTAGTTCCAATTCTTCTGTCAGTAGCGATATACTCGCAGACTTAGCTGCCCAGACCGGAGATCCCGACACGGGCGATCACATGGTTGGGGCTGAGGTTAAAACTAATGATAAGTTAACTGTTGCAGTAGGTACGGTTAACTCTCAATTACATGCCATTGCCGAGATAGGAGACTCTACTAACGCAGCCAAGGGTAGTGCACTCATCGGAGAAGATGGTATCGGTGCTATTGATGGCTCTACTACAATATCGACTATACTAGCTGCTAATACTTTACGTAGTCACGTGAGCTCAATAAATTCTCGCTACCAGTCAACTACTGGTGCAGGCGAAGTAGGTGCTAGTGGCAAGACAGGCGCCGCACCGGCGTCGACTAAAACATTAGTAGTTGGTAATGTTAATTATCAATTACAAGGCTTGTTAGATTATTACGACAATCATGTCTATAACGCGAATGCTTCAGATAAGCATACATATCCTAACATCGACGGGCGGCCGGTCATTACAGTCGGTGCCACAAATTCAGACTATGCAACGTTTGAAGACGCGATGACTACCGGGCAATACGGAGAAACTTCTGGAGCTATTATTATCATAGCCGAAGGAAGTTATTCTGAGAGTTTGGCGATGGGCGCAGTTACACTTGATTATGACGTAGACGTAATTGGGTCGGGTAACGTAAAGTGGACTGGCAGCGCTGCTACTTTAATGAATTTTAGCAGCAGCACCGTGAATTCTCGAATACACTTCCACAATATACATTTTGAATGTACGGGAGCCGCGAACATTACTTTCTATCACAATGGAACACACTCTGCGACCGGACAATTTATTTTTACAGAGTGTACTTTTGAACGTACTGTTACGGCTACTGCTCATTTAGTAGTGGCACATTCGTCTGAATTTATATTTGAGAATTGTTCTTTTGTATCTTCAGATAACGCAGTAGTTGACCTCGCCGCTATTTATTACGAGGGAAATTTAAACGGGAAATGTAGAATAGCTGGGTGTAAGTTCAAAAGTTTTGGAACTGTGTTGATGGCGACTGCTGCAACTCCAGTAGAAAAATTAGTGTTCGATAATAACACCATGGTAGCGTGCGGATACGCGCAGGCTAGTTCAGTATTAACTACGCTAATAAGAACTGGCGATGCCGACAACCGCGTGTGGATTACTAACAATCATGTGCTCCCAGTAATTACAGCGTCTAACAGTAGTTTATTTTGTGATGTCCACGCAGAGTACGCATTGATAGCAGGTAACTTAATAGAGGACGGTATTGGATTATCCACGCAGACTGCTGTTCGGTATATGATATCCGCAGAAGGACGGAGTTTAGATCAACCGATTATCATACGTGACAATACCATTACTTGTGACTATGCTAGCGGCATCTACGCCAAAGACGGCGTGCGCGTATTAGACAATTCGATAGTAAACGTAAATTCTGACCATTCTGCTGTGTATGGAATTTATTTAGATGGTACTGAATGCTACGCCAGTGGAAATTACATTCAAGGCACCAACGCGAGTGAAGTAATACTGATAAACTCGGCCGGGTCGCAGGTTATAAATAATAAGATATACGCTAGCAAAGCTTCTAGTTATGCTATTAAGTCAACCGGTATATCTGACATTAGTATAGTAGGAAATCATATACATGCTGGCACTACTACAACTATCGGAATATATACAAATGCAACCTCTGATATATACGACGTAATCATTTCTAATAACGTATTAGAGGGATCTTCTGGTAGCACTGTTACTGGTATTAAAATTTTTGCAGCACCTGATTTTTCTGCACATGGGTTGGTTGTATCGAACAATCAGATATCTGCTTTTTTAGAGAGCATTAGTGTGTTTGACGGCGGAGGATCTCCTACAACTAAAGGATCTACAGCTATTACAGGAAATGTAATAAGAATGCGAAGCGATTCAAGCGCGATAGGTATTAAAGCTGGCAGCCAAAATATTTGTGTCAGCGGTAATAATATTTTAGGCGGAAATCAAGGGACACCGAACGGTAAAGGAATACTAGTTGTTAATTCATATGTAATGGTCTCTGGCAATATTGTATCTTACTGCGCTACGGGAATAGATGGAGGTACGTCTATAACGAGTTTAGGAATCGCCGGGAATATGTTCGGGACTAACACTGCCGCGTATACTACTGTGAATGACTCTGCGGGAGCAGGGGCTTTAAATGCAGGTGCTGCGCGTACGACTGACTATGACTGGTCAGCCCAGTCATAGGAGTAGTCTGTGTTAGACAACTTAGTTAATAAAGCAAAAAAGACTGACAGCGCTATCTGGAAATGGATACTCGGCGTTTGTATTGCCTTGATCGTCGTCTTCGCCGCTTGGATGTTAAAGCGCAAATACGACGAGCTTGTCCGGCTTCGCGCAGAGAAGTCTTTGGCTGAAGAGCGAAAAAAAGACATGGAGCTCCAGGCTAAAAACGAACAAGACGAAAAACTTGTTAAAGCGTTTGAGGCCGAAGCTGTACACTTAGCAGAACGTGTAAAAAAGCGTGAAGAAGACATACTCACGAAAGAACGCGAATACGTTGAAGCTAAAAAAAGCATTGACGACGCTAAAACTTGGGATGAGCTCGAAAACGAGGCTCGTGGGGAGAACTAGCATGTCTAATGAACCTAATGAACCTAACGATACTCACGTGGTAGATCAATTTAAAATATCCGGTGGACCGGGTAGTCACAATGTAACACTAGAACTTAATGGGGAGAAATTATCTTTTGTTACTAGTTGTACGGTGAAAGTTACTCCGGATTCTTCATTCCCAAAAGTAACGATAGAGATGTACGCTGATGTAGAAGTGGATACGCCTGCCTTAGTAACTTTAGAAGAACATAGTAAGCGAGAATGTAAATGTACTTGCGCAAAGCAATAGCAATAATTGGCGTATTAACTTTATTAGCGTCTTCAGGTGCTACTGCCAAGATGAAGCTATTCCCTATCTGGGACCTAAAAAAATGCGGGGACGCAGAATTCGCTTGTTACAATAAAGAGCAAATCAAAGATATACTAAAAATAGATTTGGATTTGCAACTAAAGTTAGAAAAGTTAGAGTCATGTAGCAAGAACATTATTGACTTGAAGCTTTCTGTAAAGAATCTTAACGCTGCTAACACACTTTTACAGTCTAGTATTGGAAGATTTAAAATACGCTTAAAAGAAAAAGACGAAGTGCTTAACAAGAATACAAACTTGATGATTAAATACCAGCAACGCGATATCTTCGGCGGAGCACTTCCGTGGGCAATAACAATAGTTGTTGTAGTAGCTGCAGGTTCTTTTATTGGCGGTTATTACATAGGCACTAGATAATAAGCTAAAAAAAAGAGAGCGCCCACTGAGCGCTCCCTCCCCTTTAACTCTACTATTTGTTTACTGCTTGCCGCCTTGAACAAGGCGCATTACTTGTGGCATGATATTCCGATGCTTGTGCTTTACTTCTTTCTCTACCGCAGTTAACTCTGCAAGAAGAGATTCTAAAAGCTTCACTCCAATAAAAACTGCTGCTGCTGGTAGTATTCGGGCGAGAATTGCATTCACAAATGTACCTCTACCTTCCCTGGTTCCGTTTTGTGGGTTTATACTAAGAATAGTGCTGTCTCTGGTTTCGCCTCTTGTTACTTGGCCATACGCCCAGGGGACTACTCCCCATGTGTTACTGCCATACTATTTAAGTCTAAAAATGGAGGGATTCCCACCGCCGCCGACGTCACGTATGCTGAATTCAACCCAACGTATGCGCTGCCCTTGTCGGTAGAAACTAACTTTGATGCCTGCGCCACATTCTTCACCTTCGCCTCTAGTGGGGTTAGGCATCCACGGGTACAGCTGTGAAACTTCGACCGCGTCGTATACGTCATGGTCGATTTCGTGCACTCCAATTCCTTGGAGAAGATAACTATAGGCTAGACGCTTTAAAATATTAGTGAGGCCTAGTTTAGTTTCTGTTTTCATTGTCTTTTACCAGTATTATTTGATTTTTTTTAATAATATACGTTACCTGTGTTTTACGTCGTAAATAGTAGACTAGTATAGCTGCCTAGCTTTCATCGGAATTTTCAGAAAGTTCAACTGCAGTATAGGTTAATTCGTAAGGCTTTCCTGGAGCAGAACGTTCTAATACAACAGTAATTCTCTCTGCGTTTGCTAGACAAGCGGGGCACACACGCCCCGCGGATAACTCATGGATAATGATATGCAGACCATCGTCATGAAATGTTTCTCTGCATTTAGCGCACTCGAATACTACCATCTACACGTCCTCCGGGGGAGCATATTCTCTTAGTTCTTTAGCAATAGCATCTATGCAAGAGTAACACGTCTCTGCTCTATCTGAACCCCTATGCCGAGTACTTCCCACGGAAGTTTCTCCACATCTAATACCCATCAATGTATGTATCATGCGATTTAACGGGTCTCCGCGCTCTAGCATGATAGTTAATAGACGACCAATTGCCTCTAAAAGTACTCTCTGACAACAGCCGGCCTTTCCAACTTTTACAAATACACGCACGGGCCGCAGCGAAATCTCATTTACAGTGACATACACATTACCGCAACCGAAAGATACTTTTCGCGTGAAGCCTTTAACTTGACTTACGTCTGTTACATCAAATTCACAGCATTCCTCTGCACTTTGGGAATTTTTCATGTTTTTTCGGTACCTTAGATGTCGCCATATCCCGAACTACTTCTAATTCGGAACGATATTTAGTTTCATTGGTAATAATCACTTCTGCCACTCTAGCCAGTGCTGTAGCATCAGCTAGGTTATCGTTATTACCTACGTCAAATTTTAAACGGTTTTTTACAGCTGCAACCATTAATTCCTTACCGTCTCTTTTTACACCCATGAATTTCTTGAGACTTTTTGGAGATACGACTTCAAAAGGTATCTCTCTTTCGCGGAGCTCGACTTTAATAACACCGCCTAATTCGCCAATTTCAAAATCTTTTCCTACAGAGCCGTAAGAATATCCTTCTATTACAACTAGTTCTGGCTTAAAAGCATCTATTAACTGGAATAACCTATTACGCAACGACAGGAGTCGATCGGCTCCCCTTAATTTTGATTCGGGTAAAAACATGGCATTAAAAATTCCATCTTTCGAACAACATACTCCTGTCCCGGTTAACGACGCGTCTATGCCTACAACTCTAACTTCGGGCTTGCATTGGCTTTTCCGTTGTCCTATCATTTGAATGAATTGTAGTATTTTTTAAGTCTTCGCACAAGTTGAAAGGTTCCTAACATGTCTACTTACTCAGTAACAGTAACGCAAGAAGTTGATTTAGCGGTAGACCCAACACCTGATGGCACAGAAAATTATTCCCTGACCACGACTTTTTCTAACGCAGACCCTGCAGTCGGACCTTTTTCAGATGGCGCATTTATTCTGGTCAAAAAAGAAGCGACCGAAGATGACGATATCTACCAAAAAATATGTACGTATGCTGACGTTATTAGATACGGCACAGACAGAGCTGCAGCAACAACATACTACCGAAAAACCGTTTGGATTCTGGAATTGCAGTCATTAGAGGAGATTAGCGCAGCCGCAGCTTTACAGTTGCAACGAGTTCAATACTTGTGTGATGACTTCTCTAGTTATGACGCCGGACCGTGGCCTGACGAGACTGTTACCGTTGTCACATCAGCGTGAGGCTAATTAATGGGAACACATTTGAAAATGGAGTACACCCGCTCGGTAACTACTAACGCAGCCGGCGATGAAATATTTAGAATTGTTTCAGAGTGTACAGACCCAGGTGAGATTAACAACGGGACAGGCTTGGAAGACAAGGGAGTCTTTATTTACAGCATATTCAATAGCCGTAATCCCGCTGCTGATATATTTCAACGCGTCTGTACAGTGAATGACTTAGAAACGTATCAAAACGACCGCGATGAGGCCATAGCTAATAACGATACCTACTGGCGTAGCTATACGCTAACAAGAGATTACACAGAACTATCGACGGCTGTGAAAGCAATTACTGTTATAGGCGACCGAGTAAACGCCTTAGTAAACGACTATACAACTTACTTCGACGAGTTTAAAGTAGTTCCTGCTGATCCAGATGGAACTAAAACGTACCCAACTGCTGACGCTGATTACGTTACGGCACTTAAAGCTACGTATGAGACTAAAGTAGATGATTTTACGGATGCTTTATTACTGCAGACTACTGCAGACACAGCACTAAGCACAGCTAACGATACGTTAGTCGCATCTCGCGATTCATTAAAAGAATGGCAAGAAACGCGAGACTTAGTCTGTGGTGGAAATTTAAGCGAAGAAGGGAATCGATACGGTCTTAAGACATACATCACAGAAGTTGCCAATGCCTTTAGCAATTTGTATGACGGTTCCGGAACTAGTCCATATGTCACTAACGCCGACGCGGTTAAAGATGCTTTAACTACTTTTGTGAATTCAGCAGAATATGTTAAAATGGGTGACGGGTCGGTGTACACTCAAAGAATAGCCGTAACACCAGGACAAAGTCCTGTATTAAGTGATATAGGCCGCATAGTTTTACCGGATGGTGGAACGAGTACGGCTTCCGGTATATTGGTAGCGTATGACTATAATAATAATTATTGGTGGGTAGTTAATGTAACACAAACGGGTGTTTGGGAACTCGGAGATACAATTAAGATAGATTTTGGTAGCGCACGTGGAACGATAACTGCTGTAGTGGATTCTCCCGAAGGACCGCTTAACGGGTTAGCAGATGTTATAACGTTACGCTATGGCTTAGAGAGTACGCTCAATGCTATAATCGCAGCAGGGATTCCAACTATAGCTCACAACGCCATCGACGACTTAGACGACGGTGCTATCGCCGTATGCGAACACGTAACTGATATTACCGCCGATAAATCTTTAGCTGTCACAACCGCAGAAACTGATTTGTATACAAAAGAAGCTGCTTACATTGCAGCACAGGCTGCAACGCAAGCAGCTTATGACGAAGTTATTACTGCTTATGACAATGTCAAAGATGTTTGTCCTGACTGGTCTCCTGTACCGCCTCTTCCCGCACAGCCTTAATTATGTCCGCGTTATTTATCATAATTTTAGGCAGAGGTGCGCATCTAGCGTCTAAGGAGTCACTTGTTTCAGATACGCTACTAAGGGTTAAACTCCATCCTGGTTTTAATTCTACGTCTATTCTTTGCGAATAAAGATTCCACGTTAAAGACATAATCGTAGGTGTAACTTGCGTCGTATACGCCGTACGGTATTCCTTCGCGTAGTCATACTGGCACGCTTCATGGTAGATATCTAGCACGTCGTCTGACATCTTGCTTTCAATACTTTGCATTCCCGGGTACTGGTATTCTCTACCGTCAAGATGGTGCTTTCCGTCGCGGTAAGGCGTACGTAGTATTGTCATAGCATCTTCGTACGAGTAAGTGAAGTGTTCCCGAGTTGTAGGTCGAACAAATTGTACGTCGCGAAGATTTGGAGCCATTTTGCAAAGCTGCAATTCATAACCAAATATGTAGGTACTGGTCCCTGCGTTGTACGCTATTTGAGAAATTTCTTCCGCAGAACGTACACCACTATGACTACGCACACGACGAAAAACTTCGCGTACTTCTTTCTCTGTAAACGGCCCAGGAACAATATTACCGTGGTAGGCACCAGAACTTTGACACCTAGAGGGGTAACCATAATACGGTTTTACGGTTCCTCGACAATAGTCAGAGAAACAACATTCCGCCTTACAGCGTTTTACCGCCGCCGAAGTTTTAATCCCTAATGCATGTCTAGCGCGAGCTTCTTGGAGTTTATCCTCAGCGTCGTCCATGCGCACATCTGACACGCGGTTAATTTTAGACTCGAAAGCGTTTGAAAAGTTACCAGGTTTAATAAATGTCCAGCGGTTATTTCGCGAAGATTTTCGTAAGAATACCTCGAGGTCTTCTGTATCGCATAGCAACTGTCTGTTCACTGCCTCGCTATTTACCAGACTATGCATAAATTTTTTGTGACCAAGCTTTTCAGCCAATGTCATTACTTTATTGTGTACGCACCGAGAGAAGCACTTTTCTTCAGGACATGAAAAGCACCCGCCGAACTTCGCTATGCTCATACAATATTTATCAAGTTCTATACTTGTCCTGTATACTAATTCATTATTGTGTACGTATCCAAATAAGTACGGGGGATTTTCTTGGTTATGTTCTCCGGAAAAACTGGTTGCAACTACTACTTTATCTTTAAATCCAGTTAATAAGAAACCGTCACCAAACAACTCTTTTGTAAAATTAAGTTGCGATACTTTAGACATTATTCGTGCTGTATCCGTGCCTCCTGTGCTGAATACTAAACACGCCCCTTCTTTTTCTAAATACCGTTTGTCA
>Ga0307376_10004114_pt1 | contig 13411 bp, 13 predicted proteins | sample TR2MG_FD_202536 | JGI IMG/M metagenome (GOLD analysis project Ga0307376, IMG submission 202536) | Soil microbial communities from Risofladan, Vaasa, Finland - TR-2 | ecosystem: Environmental > Terrestrial > Soil > Coastal area > Acid sulfate soil | place: Finland: Risofladan, Vaasa | collected...
GGGCGGGTGTGCAAGTACGGGACGGTGAAGGTGGACGAGCTGATGATCATCGAGAAGTACTCGCACGTCCAGCACATCGTCTCGAACGTGCGGGGAGACCTGCGGGCGGATCGGGATCAGTACGACGTGCTGCGGGCGTGCTTCCCCGCGGGGACGCTGTCGGGCGCGCCGAAGGTGCGGGCGATGGAGATCATCGAGGAGCTGGAGCCGACGCGGCGCGGGCCGTACGGCGGCGTGATCGGATACTTCAGCTTCTCCGGGAACATGGACACGGCGATCACGATCCGCACAATCGTGTGCACGAACGGGACGGCCCACACGCAGGTCGGCGCCGGGATCGTGGCCGATTCGGTGCCGAGCCGGGAGTACGACGAGTGCGTGAAGATGAAGGGCGGGGCGCTGCTGCGGGCCATCGAGATGGCCGAGGCGGGGCTGGAGTGAGCTGCAATGGTGACCCCTGAGAAGACCATCCTGACGGGCGATAGGCCGACGGGGCCGCTGCATCTGGGACACTACACGGGTGCGCTGGCGAACCGGATCAGGTTGCAGCACGAGTATCGCACGTATGTCCTGATCGCCGATCTTCAGGCGCTCACGGACAACGCGGAGCGGCCCGAGGTGGTCTCCCGCGCGGTGACGGAGGTGCTCCTGGACAACTTGTCGGTCGGGCTGGATCCCGAGCGCGTCACGTTCGTGCTGCAATCGGCCGTGCCGGAGCTGGCCGAGCTGACGCAGCTCTATCTGAATCTGGTGACGGTGGCGCGACTCGAGCGCAATCCAACAGTGAAGGACGAGATGCGCCAGAAGGGATTCGGGGCGAGCGTGCCCGCCGGCTTTCTCTGCTACCCGGTCAGCCAGGCGGCCGATATCACCGGTTTCGAGGCTGATCTCGTGCCCGTGGGAGAGGACCAGATTCCGGTCGTGGAGCAGACGCGAGAGATCGTGCGGCGGTTTAACTCGCTGTACGGTGAGACGCTGGTGATGCCGGAGGCGATGACCCCCGTAGTCGGGTCCCGCCTTCCGGGGACGGATGGCCGGGCCAAGATGAGTGCCTCGCTGGGCAACGCCATTAACTTGAGCGACTCGCCCGAGATGGTTCGGGAGAAGGTGATGGGGATGTACACGGACCCGACGCGGAAGCGGGCGACGGACCCGGGACATGTTGAGGGGAATCCCGTGTTTGCCTATCTCGACGGCTTCGATTCCAGTGTCGAGCGCGTGGATGAGATGAAAGTTGACTATCGGGCGGGACGGGTTGGCGATGTCGCGGTGAAACGGTATCTCGCCGACGTGCTCGAGGGGTTCCTCCAACCGATCCGCGAGCGGCGCCTCACCTACGAGGCCCGGCCGGAGGATGCCAGAGCAATCCTCGCCGAGGGCACCGCGCGCGGTCGGCGCGTCGTTGCCGGCGTTCTGGCAAAGGCGCTGGCGGCTGTGGGACTGCCCGCTGTCTTCGACGAGATGTGTCTATCAACGCTGGAGGTGCAGTGATGCTCGTGATGATCGATAACTACGATTCCTTTACGTACAACCTGGTGCAGTACCTGGGCGAGCTGGGCGAGGTGATCAAGGTCTACCGGAACGACCAGGTGACGGTGGATGAGATCGAGGGGCAGAAGCCGGAGCGGATCGTGATCTCGCCGGGGCCGTGCACGCCGAACGAGGCGGGGATCTCGAACGAGATTCTGCAGCGGTTCAGCGGGAAGGTGCCGATCCTCGGGGTATGTCTCGGGCATCAGTGCATCGGGCACGTCTTCGGAGGAGAGGTGGTGCGGGCGCCGCGGCTGATGCACGGGAAGACGTCGATGATCCAGCACGACGGGAAGACGATCTTCGCGGGGCTGCCGAATCCGTTCGAGGCGACGCGCTACCACTCGCTCATCATCCGGCGGGAGACGCTGCCGGAGTGCCTGGAGATCACGGCGGAGACGGACCAGGGCGAGATCATGGGGGTGCGGCACAAGCAGCACCAGATAGAGGGCGTGCAGTTTCATCCGGAGTCGATTCTGACCGAGTCGGGCAAGGATTTGCTGCGGAATTTCGTGGGGATGTGAGCGGAGAGCGGCGGGGCCGAGGCCCTACGCTGCGCTCAGGGCGACGGTGTCAACAGGAGGAAAGCGATGATTGCTGAGATGATTCGCAAGGCGGCTGATGGGTTGGACTTGAGCAGCGAGGAAGCGAACGGGGCGATGACGGAGATCATGAAGGGCGAGGCGAGCCCGGTCCAGATCTCGGCCTTTCTGGTGGCGATGCGGATGAAGGGCGAGACGGTGGGGGAGGTGACGGAGTTCGCCCGGGTGATGCGACAGCACGTGCGGGCGGTGAAGTGCAGCCGGCGGCCATTGGTTGACACGTGCGGGACGGGTGGGGACGCCATCAAGACGTTCAACGTGTCCACGGCGGCGGCCTTCGTGGCGGCGGGCGCGGGGGCGGCGGTGGCGAAACACGGCAACCGGTCGGTGACGAGCAAGTGCGGGAGCGCGGACCTGCTGGAGGCGCTCGGCGTGCGCTTCGAGCTGACGCCGGAGGAGGCGGGGCGGTGCATCGACGAGGTCGGGCTCGGGTTCATGTTCGCCCCGGCCTATCATCCGGCGATGAAGCACGCCATGCCGGTGCGGCGGGAGCTCGGCCTGCGGACGATGTTCAATATGCTGGGACCGCTGACGAATCCGGCGGGGGCGGAGGCGCAGGTGCTGGGGGTGTACTCGCCCGAGCTGACGGAGCTTCACGCGGGTGTGCTGCAGAACTTGGGCTCGAAGCGGGCCTTCGTGGTGCATGGCGAGGGCGGTCTGGACGAGATCTCGACGCTGGGCGCGACGCGGATTACGGAGCTTGGCGACGGCGGGCTGACGAGCTACGATCTAAGGCCGGAGGATGTAGGGCTGAGGCAGGCGGCCGGAGTGGATGCGATCCAGGGAGGAACGCCGGAAGAGAACGCGAAGCTGGTGGTTCGGGTTCTGGAGGGTGAAGACGGCCCTGCGCGAGATATCGTGGTGCTGAACGCGGCGGCGGCGATCGTGGCCGCGGGGCTGGCGAACTCGCTGGCGGAGGCGGTTCCGGCGGCCGTGAACTCGATCGATTCCGGCGCGGCGCTGGGGACTCTCCGGAAGCTTCAGGCGTTCTGAGAGATGGCGATGATTCTGGACGAGATTCTGGAGCACAAGAGATCGCAGATCGAGAGGCTGCGCCCGCGGTACGGCGATTGGTCGCCGCCAATGGAGGCGCCCGTTCGGCGAGATTTTGCGGCGGCGATCAAGGCTTTGTCGGCAGGGCGTCGAAGTGGAAGTCACGGTACCCCGGCGTTGATTGCGGAGTTTAAGAGGCGGTCGCCCTCAAGGGGGGAGATACGGTCTGGGGCGCAGCCCGTTGCCCTGGTACGGACGTATGAGGGCGCGGGGGCGGCCGCCGTCTCTGTGCTGACGGATGAGAGGTACTTCGGGGGGACGCTTGGCGATTTGGTGGAGGCGCGTGGGGCGATCGGGATTCCCGTGCTCCGGAAGGACTTCCTCATCGATAAGGTGCAGCTTGCGGAGTCGTGCGGCCCGGAGGGGCCGGACTGTTTGCTCCTGATCGCGGCGGCTTTGAGTGTGGAGCGACTTCGCGGACTGCGAGAGCTGGCGGCGCGGTGCGGCCAGGCCTGCCTGGTGGAGGTGCACGACGAGGCGGAGCTGGACCGGGCGCTGGAGAGCGGGGCGGAGATCGTCGGGATCAACAACCGGGACCTTCGCACCTTCGAGGTGTCGCTGCACACGACGCTCAGGCTCCGGCCGCGGGTGCCGGAGGGAATTCCGGTGGTGTCGGAGAGCGGGATTCACGGGGCGGAGGATGTGCGGCGGCTGGCCGACGCCGGGGTCGACGCCATGCTGGTGGGGGAGGCGCTGATGGCGGCGGAGGATCCGGCGGGGAAGATCGAGGAGCTGCTGGGAGCGTGATGACCTGGGTCAAGATCTGTGGGATCACGAATATCGAGGACGCGCGGTGGGCGGTGGAGTGCGGGGCGGACGCCATCGGGTTCCAGTTCGCGGAGAGCCCGCGGCGGACGACGCCGGAGGCGGCGGGTGAGATCATGGCGGAGCTGGGCTCGTCCGTCATGGGAGTTGGCGTGTTCGTGGACACGCCGGTCGACGAGGTAAGGCGCGCCCTGGAGGTGAGCGGGTGCACCGTGGCGCAGCTTCACGGGGAGGAGGGGGAGGAGTATATCGAATCCCTCGCTCCCTATGAGGTCGTCAAGGTGATTCGGGTGGGCGCGTCGCTTGACGAGAGCAGCCCAGGCCGCTATAAGAAAGCGAGAGCGATCTTGTTGGACACCTACGTTGCAGGGCAGGTTGGAGGGACCGGACGGCGGTTCGACCCGGCGGTGGCTGCCCGACTGGTGCAGGAGGGCTGGCGTGTGATCGTGGCGGGCGGGTTGACGTCCGAGAATGTTGGCGACGTGGTGGCCGCCGTTCGACCGTACGGCGTGGATGTGAGCACGGGAGTGGAAGCGGCTCCGGGCCGGAAGGACCGGGACAAGGTGGCGGGGTTCATTGCGGCGGTGCGGGCGGCCGATGGGGAAGGCGGCTGAGATGGCGTCACGATCTCGGCAATCCCCCGCGGTGAGCGGCACTCACTTCGGCCGTTTCGGCGGCATCTTCGTTCCCGAGACGATCATGGCGCCGCTGCTGGAGGTGGCGGAGGCGTATGAGTCGGCGCGTCCGGACCCCCAATTCCAGAGCGAGCTGCAGGCGCTGCTGCGCGACTACGTGGGGCGGCCCACGCCGCTCTACTTCTGCCGGCGACTGACCGAAAAGTGTGGCGGGGCGAAGATCTACATGAAGCGAGAGGATCTCTGCCACACGGGTTCGCACAAGCTCAACAACGCCGTCGGCCAGGCGCTGCTCGCCAGGAGGATGGGGCGGACCAAGCTGATGGCGGAGACGGGTGCGGGACAGCACGGCGTCGCCACGGCAACCGTGGCGGCGCTTTTTGGGATGGAGTGCGACGTTTACATGGGGGAGGAAGACGTACGGCGGCAGGCGCTGAACGTCTACCGGATGCGGCTGCTGGGGGCGAACGTGATCGAGGTGACGTCGGGCAGCCGGACGCTGAAGGACGCCATCAACGAGGCCTTCCGCGTGTGGATGGCGACGGCGGAGACGACCTACTACCTCTTCGGCACGGCGGCGGGTCCGCATCCATACCCGACGATGGTGGGCGATTTTCAGTCGGTCGTCGGGCGGGAGGCGAGGGAGCAGATTGTCGAGCAGGAGGGCCGGCTGCCGGACTACCTGGTGGCCTGTGTGGGCGGGGGCAGCAACGCCATCGGCCTCTTCCGCGCATTCCTGGAAGACGATGTCCGCATGGTAGGAGTGGAGGCGGCGGGTCGAGGGTTGGCGACGGGCGAGCACGCGGCTTCACTGACTGCTGGAACGGAGGGAGTGCTCCATGGCGCGCGCAGCAAGATCCTGCAGACACCCGAGGGACAGATTCGGCCGACCCATTCGATTGCGGCCGGGCTGGACTACCCCGGCGTGGGGCCCGAGCATGCGCTCTTGCAGGCGTCGGGTCGGGCGGAGTATGTGGCTGCGACGGACCAGGAGGCAATGGGCGCCTTCGAGGCGCTCACTCGCCTGGAGGGGATCATGCCGGCGCTGGAAAGCTCGCACGCCGTAGCTCATGCGATCGAGCTGGCGGCGGAGCTTTCGCCCGAGTCGATCGTGCTCATCAACCTGTCCGGCCGGGGCGACAAGGATGTGGGCGAGGTGGAGCGCCTACTGGCGGAGCGGAAACGATGAGTCGGATGGGAGCGTGCTTCGAGCGGCTGCGCCGCGACCGGGAAGGGGCGCTGATCGTTTTCACGGTTGCGGGGCACCCGGACCCGGAGACGAGCGCGAAGGTGCTGGAGGCAATCGCGGACGGCGGTGCGGACATCATCGAGCTGGGGGTTCCGTTCTCCGATCCCCTCGCTGACGGGCCGGCGATCCAGGCGGCCTCGCAGCGAGCGCTGGCCGAGGGCATGACGCCGGCGAAGGTGCTGGAGATGGCGGCCGCGTTTCGGCGGAAGCGAGATGTTCCTCTCGTGTTGATGACGTGCTATAATCCGATCTGTCAGCTTGGCATCGAGCGATTCGCGGAGGAGAGCGTAGCGGCGGGAATCGATGGGGTCATCGTCACCGATCTGCCGCCGGAGGAATCGGAGGAGTGGGTTGGGGTGGCGCGCGCATATGGGTTGGATACGGTTTTTCTTCTGGCGCCGAATAGCCCGGTTGCGCGCGTGAAAAAAGTGGTTGATATTGCGACTGGTTTTGTGTACTGTGTTTCTCGGATGGGAGTGACCGGCGCGCGAGCCGAGCTCCCCTCAGACCTGACGCACCTCGTATCCCGCATCCGGCGGGAGACCGCGAAGCCTGTTGCGGTTGGATTCGGGATATCTCGTCGAGAGCATGTGGCGGAAGTCTGCCGCATGGCGCACGGGGCCGTCGTGGGCAGCGCGCTGGTGTCGTTGATCGACCGGCACCAGGGCGCGGCGGGGCTCACGGAGGCGGTTTCGGCGCTCGTCAGTGAGTTGAAGGCGGCGACAAGGAACCAACGCGGTGCGGAGCACGATCCGCGGTGTGACGCATCCGGAGGTCCTGAGAGGCAGAGGCAGGAAGGGGAGAGTTATGTTCTCGAGGATCGCCCTGGCGAAGATGATCGATCACTCAATCCTGCGCCCTGATGCCACAGAGGCCGACGTTCTGCAGTACTGCGATGAAGCGATGGAGTATCATTTTGCCTGTGTGGTGGTGCTTCCGTATTGGTGCCATGCCGCCGAGCGCAGGCTGCGCGGCTCGGATGTGAAAGTGGGGACCGTGGTTTCGTATCCATTCGGGGCGGTCCCCACGAGCGTAAAGGTGTACGAGGCGCGCCAAGCGATGAACGCGGGGGCCACGGAGCTGGACATCGTGGTCAACCTCGGGACGGTCAAGTCCCACGACTATGTAGCCGTCCAGCGCGATCTCGAAGAAGTCGTAACCGTGTCAAATCTCGCCGGCCTCACTGAGGACGGCGATGATATTTTGACGAAGGTCATCATCGAGGTCGGCCTCACCACGCGGGATGAGCAGACCCGAGTGTGTCGCATCGCCAAGGCCGTGCGGGCGGACTTCATCAAGACCTGCACCGGCCGGGGGCCGCGGGGTGTCACGGTTCAGGATGTGAAGCACATTCGCCAGGCGGTGGGGCGGGAGATGGGCGTGAAGGCGGCGGGCGGCATCCGGACGATCGAGCAGGCGACGGCGCTGATCAACGCCGGCGCCAATCGCATCGGGACGAGCACCGGGGTCAACATCGTCGAGGCCTACGACCAGTCGCAGGGGGCCCTGACGGAGGAAGTGCTGCGATAGTTTTTCGCCGGGTGTGGCCGCAGGAGCGTCGTGCGTCGTGAGGCGGGTGCGCCTATACCGGGTTTCGGCCGTCGTGATCCGCCAGCGCGAGCTGGGTGAGGCGGATCGCATTCTCGTCCTCTATAGCCTCGAGCGGGGCAAGCTGTCGGCCGTGGCAAAGGGGATGAAGCGGCCCCGCAGCAAGCTCGCGGGCAGCCTCCAGCTCTTCTCGCACGCCAGCGTTCAGCTCGCAGCCGGCCGCTCTCTCGAGGTCGCAACCCAGGCCCGTGCGATCGATTTCCACTACAATCTCCGGCGCGATATGGCGCGCTACGCGCACGCGTCGTACGCGGCCGAACTGCTGGACGCTTTCACGGATGAGGGTCTCTCGCATCCGGCGCTCTTCGAGCTTCTGGTCTCGACACTGGGGGCGATGGACGCGGGCGCCGATCCGGCGACGCTGACCCGAGCCTTCGAGCTGAAGCTGATGGCAAGGCTGGGCTACGGGCCGGAGCTGGAGTCGTGCGTGTCGTGTAGCGCCGGCGTCGGCGGGGGGCGGGGATTCTCGGTGAGCCAGGGGGGAGTCCTGTGCCGAAAGTGTCTCTCGACGGAGGGCGGAGCGCCACTGTCCGCCGCCGGGTTGCGGGCGCTGAGGGAGCTGAGCGAGCTGGAGACTGAGGCCGTGGCGGAGCGGCGGCTCGCTCCCGCCGCGCGGGAGGAGCTCGGCCGGCTGATGAGGGCGTTCGTGGATTTCCGCGTCGAGAGGCAGCTTCGAAGCGCCGCCTTTCTGACGCTGGAGGAGTAAGGGGGAGGCGCTGCCATGGACAACGCTCAGATAGCCGAGGTGCTATCGGAGATCGCGGTGCTCCTCGAGATCAAGGGGGAGAATCCCTTCAAGGGTCGCTCCTACGAACGGGCGGCCGAGGCGGTGGCGAACCTGGCGCAGGGGGCGGACCAGGTGCGGGCGGAGAAGGGGGGGCTGCAGGCGCTGCCGGGGGTGGGCAAGTCCATCGCCAAGAAGATCGAAGAGCTGCTCGACACGGGGAAGTGCAGCTACCATCAGGAGCTGCTGGCGGAGATTCCGGCGACGGTGTTGGACATGCTGCGCCTTCCGGGGCTGGGGCCGAAGAAAGTGAAGATGCTGACTGAGCGCGAGGGCATCTTCACGGTCGAGCAACTGGAGAAGGCGGCGCGGGCCGGGCGGCTGCGCCACCTGCCGGGGATGGGGGAGAAGACGGAACAGGACATCCTCCGCGGCATCGCCCACATGCGGGAGTACAGCAAGCGGACGGATCTGGGGCTCGCTTGGGAAATGGCGGAGAGCATCATGGTGCAGCTCCGCCAGGGGGCGCCGGTGGAGGAGATGGCGGCGGCGGGAAGCCTGCGGCGCATGAAGGAGACCATCGGCGATATCGACATCCTCGTGACGTCGGATGACCCGGAGGCGGTGATGGAGCGGTTCGTGGGTCTCGATCTGGCGCGGGAGGTGGTGGCGCGGGGACCTACGAAGTCCACCATCGTGACCGCGGCGGGGATACAGGCGGACATTCGCGTCATGCCGCCGGAGTCGTTCGGCGCGGCGCTGCAGTACTTCACGGGCTCGAAACAGCACAACGTGACGCTGCGCGATTTCGCCGTGCGCAAGAAGATCAAGCTGAACGAGTACGGGGTGTTCCGCGTGGAGGGGGATGAGGATGCGCGGCTGGGCGGGCGAACCGAGGAGGAGATGTACGCGGCGCTGGGGCTTCCGCTCATCCCGCCCGAGCTGAGAGAGGACCTCGGGGAGATCGAGGCGGCGCGGGAGGGGCGGCTTCCGGACCTCGTCGAGGCGGGGGATATCGCCGGCGACCTGCACGTTCACAGCGACTGGAGCGATGGGCACGACACGATCGAGGAGATGGCGCGGGCGGCGAAGGATGCCGGGTATCGCTATGTTGCGATCACGGACCATTCCCGGTCGCAGACGGTGGCGAACGGCCTCACGGTGGAGCGGTTGCGGGAGCGGCGGAAGGAGATCGAGGCGGCGCGGAAGGCGGTGTCGGGCATCGCCCTCCTGGAGGGGGCCGAGGTCGACATCAAGCGCGATGGCAGCCTGGACTACCCCGATGAGGTGCTGGCGGAGCTCGATTTCGTCGTGGCCTCGGTTCACTCGGGATGGAAGACGGATCGGGAGGCGATGACGGCGCGCATCATCACGGCCATGGAGAACCCGTGGGTGGACTGCATCGGGCATCCGACCGGGCGGCTGATCGGGCAGCGGGAGCCCTATGAGGTGGACCTGGAGGCCGTGTTCACGGCGGCCGCGCGCCTGGGCGTGGCGATGGAGATCAGCTCCGATCCGAGCCGACTCGATCTAAAGGACATCCACGGCAGGCGCGCCAAGGAACTGGGCGTGAAACTGATCGTAGCGACTGACGCTCACCGGGCGGGGAGCCTGTCTCTCATTCGGTTCGGGGTGGGGATGGCGCGACGAGGATGGCTGGAGGCGGGGGATGTGTTGAACGCGCTGCCGCTGGCGAAGCTGCGGAAGCGGCTGCGGCGGGCGGGCGCGGGGCGAAGCGGGGCGAAGGATGAGTGAGAGCAGACCGCGGTGGCTGCTGGCGGCGATGGCGGCGGCGCTGTTCTGCACGGCCTTCGCTCTCTCCCACTGGGTGGATACTCTGTGGCAGCAGGGGGATGACGCCCACATCACCTATCAGTACGCCCGCCGCGTGGCTGCCGGCGAGGGGTTCACCTTCTCTCCCGGGGCGGAGCCGTCGTTTGGGACGACGACGCCGCTGTGGACGCTGATCCTGGCGGCCGCGGCGCGGGCCGGCGTGCCCCCGCATGTTGCGGCGCCGTGGCTGACATCGGTGGGGCATGGGGCGACGGCCGTGCTTGTCCTGCTGGTGGGGTCGGCGATAGGAGGCCTGGCCGTCGGGGTGCCCGCTGCAGCTATGGCGGCGCTCAGCTTCTCGGTGTTCTTTCGAGCGGGCGGGATGGAGACCGCCCTCGTCACGACACTGAGCGCGGCGCTGGGGTACGTCCTCCTGCGGGGGAAGATGCGTTGGTGGCCGGGGGTGCTGTTGGGCCTGCTGTTTCTGGCTCGGCCGGATACGGGGCTCCTGGCAGCGGTGATCTTCGGCGGCTGGGCCTTGCGGAGGGAGACCCGGCGCGAGGTGCTGCTTCCCAACCTGGCGTCCGCCGCGGTCGTCTGCCTGCCGTGGCTCGTCTACTCGCTGTGGACGTTCCACGATGTGATTCCCTGGTCGCTCAGGGCAAAGGCGATGGTGAGGGGATCGGGGGACATGAACCTGTGGACGTTCCGGCGGTGGTTTGTGGGCGGAGTGCGAGCCCCGCTTTTCTGGGCCGCCGCCGGGAGCTGCGCCATCGGTGCGGTTGCCGTGTGGGTGCGGGCGCGGCGCTTTCGGCCGTTCGTCGTGTGGTCTGCGCTCTACTGCTGGGCGCTGCCGGCCGGCGGCGCTCCGGACTTCCTGTGGTACTACATCCCGCCGCTGTGGGTGGCGTTCATCCTGGCCGCGGCGGGCTTGAGGGCGATTGCTTCCCTGGTTCCCCGCCGGGGTCGGATGCCGGTCTACCTCCTGGCGGCGGCGATTGCCGTGAGCGGATACGCGCTGCTCAGCTATCGTGGTGTCAGTCAGGTGCTGCGGCCGGACAACCCCTACCCCAACTTCCATCTGATGCTGGCGAAGGAGCTGGCGAAGCTGGCGGAGCCCGGCGACATGGTGGCGGCGCCGGAGGTGGGGTGCATCGCCTACTACTCGGGGTGCCGCGTGCTCGACATCCGCGCCACAACAGGTCCGGAGACGATCGTGCAGGCGCGTGCGCGAAACCTCGGTGCGATGGTGCGGCACTGGAAGCCGGACTTCATCGTGATCCTCGAGGGAGAGGGCGACCCGGCGGTTCAGCAGGCCTACGTCGACCGATTCCGCGCTCCCTACTGGAATGGCATGGACTACGTGATCTGGGAGCGGACTCTGGAGTCCGAGGAGGGCGCCGGCAGCATGCCGGTTGCTCGCCACTCGACAGGGTCGGGGAAGCCGGCCCACCGAGTGCAGCAGGAGGTATCTCTGGCGGACTCCGCGAAAGCGCTTTTCTGATCGTCTCATCGGAAGGACTTGCGGACCGCAAGGAAGAAAGGTTCGCCGCCACGGGTGATGGAGTTCAGAACGCTCGCAGGGAGGTGGCGGAGTGACGAAGGCCGATCTAATTGATGAGGTGGCAGAGGCGACTGGACTGAAGAAGAAGGACGTCATCAGCGCCGTTGAGGCGGTATTCGGTCGCATGACGGCCGCGCTCAAGAAGCACGAGAAGGTCCAGATAGTGGGATTCGGCACATTCGAGCCGCGGCGGCGGAAGGCGCGAGTCGGCCGAGACCCGCGGACCCAAGAGGCGATCCGCATCGCCGCCTCCTGGTCGCTCAACTTCCGGCCGGGGAAGCAGCTCAAGGAGAACGTGACCGGAAAAGCAGCGGGGTGAGGTCCGCCCGTCAGTCCGCCCGCCGGCATCCGGCCGCGGCCGCGTTGACAGGCATTTGGGGCGTGCTATAATGAGCCTGTGGGATTGTCGGCGTTCCTGCGACGGGGCGTGGCGCAATTTGGTAGCGCACCGGTATGGGGTACCGGTGGTTGTCGGTTCGAGTCCGGCCGCCCCGACCAGCATGTTCGCAGCCTGTGTCGCAGCAGGCGACTCTTCCTGAGGCTTGGGCGATGAACGGCATTGCTCCCGGGGGCGAAGTGTGCTATCATCTGGCCACATACGGACCATTTGCCCTGCGGTGTTCGTGTTGTCCTTAGATAGCTTTGAGCCAACACCTCTGTACCGGGAGCCAGAGACTGGCGCCCAAGTTGAGTCTCGGCGGCTTCGCCGGGATTCACGCGGACGACCAGCGCGGCACCCACCTGCTTCGGCAGGTTCAAAAGCTCGTAGGACTCACGGCATTCGCGGGGCTTTAATCTGAGGGGAACGAAGATGACGTGATGAGCGGGCGAGCCCAACGGGCTCGCCTTGTGCTTCGTGTTGCGCACCAGGTGGGGAGTGGGCTATAATCGGGTGCCCGCGACCCGAACGTGTCGCCTGCTCTTCGCTGCTCCTCTCCTGCGGCAGCCGGCCAGCGCGGCTGGGGCGCGGGCTTCCACGGAGACGGACTAAGTGCGCGACGAGTCGTCGCAGCTCGAGAAAGCGCTGGACAGCTTTCGGCTTTCCGAACGGCGAGAGGCGCTGAGGCGCCTGCTCGACGCGGTGGGGCGGGGGGGAGATGGCGGTGCCCGAGGCGGGCGACGCGGTAAACCTCCACTGCCACACGTTCTTCTCCTACAACGCATATGGGTGTTCGCCCACCAAGTTCGCGTGGCTGGCGAGGAAAGCGGGCCTGGCGGCGGCGGGGAAGATCATCGTATACCCGTCCGGCAAGGGGCTGGGGTTGGTTCCGCTGGAGGAAATGGCCGGCCGGCAGCCGGAGGTGGCGCCCCACCTGAGCCGCGGCCTGTGGACGGCGGAGGCGGAGCCATTGAAGGCGTACGGCGGCTGAGGTGAATCGAGCATGAACAGAGCGCTGGCGGACCTGATCGCCATATCCAAGCACGTGGGGACCGAGTCGATGCTCGTCGGGGTCGGGGGAGGCAACACGTCGGTTAAGTCAGACGACGGCCGGCACATGTACATCAAGGCGAGCGGGGCTCACATCAGAGATGTTTCCGAGGACAGGAGCTGGCGGCGACTGAACCTGGAGGCGGTGCGGTCTATCCTCGGCGACCCGTGGATTGCTCAGCTTTCCGAGGAGAAGCGGCAGGCGTCCGTGGCGGCGCGACTGCAGGTCGCCTGTGAAGATGAGGTCGAGGAGGGCGGCCGCCCCTCCACTGAATCGCATTTCCATGCTCTGCTCGGGCGGTGTGTCGCCCACCTGCACCCACCGGCCGCGCTTGCGTATGTCTGCGCGAGGAACGGCCGGGCGGAGGTCGAGCGGATTCTGGGAGGGGATGAGCTTCCGCCCTTGTGGGTGCCGTATGCGAATCCAGGGTACTCGCTGGCGCGACGGATGGCGCGGCTGATGGCGCGGTACGAGCGAG
>Ga0307376_10004115_pt1 | contig 13411 bp, 9 predicted proteins | sample TR2MG_FD_202536 | JGI IMG/M metagenome (GOLD analysis project Ga0307376, IMG submission 202536) | Soil microbial communities from Risofladan, Vaasa, Finland - TR-2 | ecosystem: Environmental > Terrestrial > Soil > Coastal area > Acid sulfate soil | place: Finland: Risofladan, Vaasa | collected...
ATATTGGCATAACCATTAATGAAGGTGCTAAGGCTGCCTTCTTTCTGCTTGATGACAGCACTACTGTTCCAATTTATACGGCAAGACCACTCTTTAGTTTCAGGCTTAACGGTAAATATTATGAATCTGATGACGTGTCAGCAGGACTGACCGGTAGTCGGTTCGCAATAATATTTCCTGACGGGTTGGAAGCAGGGTTTACCTCACGTGGTGGCTCACACCCTGGATGGATGGCAGAACTGGTATTTAGTAACCTGGGCCGTGACACTATCACAATAAGTGATGTCGTTCCTTTCGGTGAGAACCGGAACAACGTTTATATCACAGGTTTCGGGCCATGGGATCTTGCACGTGCAAGGCTGTTTTTGCCTGGTAAATCGCCTGTGAGAGTGATTTTGCCTGACAATGCATGGGAAATGGGCTTTACTGCTCTGAACTCAGATACTAATCACTCTGTATGTGCAATTGCCAGGCGCGTTTCTGTTAAGGGAGGTAAAAAAGCGAGGTACGAGACATCACTGCCTCCGGGAGCCTCAGTCACATACAACATCTATGGAGACACCTATAAAGGGCCCTGGCAGGAAGGTCTCAGGCTTATGTTCAGCCATAGATACCTTTATGACCTTAACACCTTTGACGATACTCTTTACAGGCGCGAAGACCTTAAATGGATTCGCAGCTGCTATCTTATAATTTTGCAGATGTCATGGGACAGACAGTTTTATGACAGGTTCAGCGCCAGGAGCGGATTTGAAGATTTTCTATCAGGGTATGACAAACTGTTCGGCAATGTAGATGTCTTCGGTATATGGCCCACATGGCCCAGGCTTGGCCTTGATGAGAGAAATCAGTGGGATATGTACCGCGATCTTCCCGGCGGAATGGAAGGCCTGAGAAATATCAGCCGGTACGCCAGGCTTAATGAGTGCCGGTTCTTTATTGCTTATAACCCGTGGGACAACAGCACCAGGCAGGAAAACCATCTCAGAGGTATGGCAGAAATGATTGCCACCACCGAAGCAGACGGCGTTGTACTTGACACGCAGGGCAGATCAAGCATGGAACTGCAGCTTGCTGCCGACAGCGTACGTAAAGGCATTGTGATGTTCTCGGAAGGCATGGCAGTAGTAAAAGACATGCCTGGGATAATCTCAGGCAGAGTGCATAATGCAATTTTCCTCAGCCCTGAGCTGAACCTGAATAAACTCATAAAGCCTGATTTTGCAATTTTCAGAGTGGCAGACGTAGGGGAGGATCTGCTTCACCGTGAAATATCAGTGGCATTTTTCAATGGCTATGGGACAGAACTGAACCTCTTCAGACCGGGCGGAAGGGGAGATGAGTACGCAAGCGACCTTCAGTACCTCGCCGGAACTACATTTGTCCTCAGACAGAACAGTGATGCATTCCTGGATAATAACTGGACACCCCTGATTAGCACAACAACTGATAGAGGATATGTAAATAAATGGAAATCAGGTGAAAAGACCATTTACACTGTCCTCAATATGGATCATAATGGAGTGGATACTCTGCTTTTTGATACTGAATGGGATGATGAAAAGCATCTTGTCTCACTCTGGAACCATGAAGAGCTTGTACCTGTACTGTCTGACGGCCGTCACATGGTTACTGTAAAGGCCGCATCATGGGATCCCCGGTATGACGGAACACGCCGTGAGAGCTCAGTTGACTGCATAGCCCTTCTTCCTTCACTTCTCAAGGCAGAGCTTAAAGGCAACAGGCTCCTGCTTTCTTCATCTGAAAAGGGCATAATAACAGTGTGGAAAGGCAAACCCGGTTATGACTCAAAGCCAGTGACCATCAAATCACCCGCAGACACTGCGCTTTTCACTGACAGGCTCTTTGGACTGATGGAGGGTAAGATCGTCATTCAGCTCACTGAAAATGATATTTTGCTTGATGAGCGGGTTGTAAATCTCACCGGGGGCAAACCCTGGCTTGTAAGCACATCTGTCCGTACTGAACCTGCAAAGGTGACTCCTGAAGGCATGGTCATTGTTCCGGCTACGAAAATAAAATATACTCTCACCTCAAACGATGAGTTTATACCGTACCCTGAAACAGGCAAAGAGGTAATTGCTGATATTGACAGTTTCCTGGTTGACAGATTCCCAGTGTCAAATGATCAGTTCCTCGGCTTTATCAGAGAGAGCAGATATGTTCCTGAAGACACGGCGAATTATCTCTGGCATTGGAAGGACGGCCTGCCTGTGTCCGGACAGGAGAGATACCCCGTGGTATGGATAAGTATGGAGGATGCAAAAGCATATTCCAGATGGGCGGGGAAGAGACTGCCATCTGAAGCAGAATGGCAGCTTGCGGCACAGGGGACTGATGGAAGGCTCTGGCCCTGGGGAAATGAATTTCATGCCACAAAGTGCAATAACGGATTTGGACGACCTACACCTGTCGATGCCTTCCCGAAAGGGGAGAGCATATATGGTGTTGCGGATCTGGTGGGGAATGTATGGCAGATGACGAATGATGTCTGGTGTAACGGAGCCTACTATTTTAATATAATCAGGGGCGGGAGCTACTATAAGCCTGACTCCAGCTGGTGGTACATCCAGGGTGGTCCTCAGCAGCTTGACAAGACACAGATGCAGTTAATGGTATCACCGGGTTACGACAGGAGCGCAACGGTAGGATTCAGATGCGTGAAAGACCTATAGAAAGAAATTAAGAATTAAGAAAATAAGAATTAAGAATGGGAGGTCAGCCAATTTTCCGGGCGCCGTCACCAATTCCCGGAAGGTAGAAGTCTGCTGTAAGACCTGTTTTGGCGAAGTAGATTTTTCCTAGTTCAGAGATGAATTCCTGCACATGGTCTGTCTCAACAATTGAAACGGTACACCCGCCAAAACCAGCCCCTGTCATCCTGCTTCCGATAACCCCTGGTAATTTGCGGCCTTCATAAACAAGAGTGTCAAGCTCTGTACCTGTAACCTCATAGTCATGGCAGAGAGAGTCATGAGACTCATTCATAAGCTTTCCAAAGCCTTTAATATCATTCTCTTCCAGAGCCCTGATAGCGTCAAGGGTACGGTTGTTTTCTGTAATGACATGCTTTGCTCTTCTCCTGACGATTTCGTTGGGGATAAATTTCTCCAGAAAACCGAGATCATCGATTCCGAGGTCACTCAGGTTCTTTATCTTATGATGCTTAGAAATGAGTTCAACAGCCTTGTCACACTCAGCCCTTCTCTCATTGTATTTGGAGTCAGTAAGTCCCCTTCGCTTATTTGTGTTTGTGATAACTATAGAGCTGTCACCCAGGTTCAGCGGGGCATATTTGTACTCAAGGGTATCACAGTTGAGGTTTATTGCATGATCTTTTTTTCCGAACCCGACTGCAAACTGGTCCATTATGCCACAGTTCATTTCCACGAACATATTCTCAGCCCTCTGGCTCATCTTGACAAGTTCCATCATTGGCAAACCGGCACCGCAAAGGTCGTTCATGGCTACCGCCGTCACCATTTCAATTGATGCGGAGGAGGAAAGACCGGCTTCGTTGGGGATATCCCCAAAAAAGAGCATCTCCATCCCCGGTGCCATGAAACCGAGCCTGGCAAATTCATTTATAACTCCGGCAGGGTAATTGGTCCAACTCTTCTCAATCTTTGTATATGATTGACTTACAGGTATTTTAATATCGCCGGGAAAGTTAAGGCTGTTCATCCTTATTTCAGGTGCCAAGGCCTTCCTTACAAACAGGTATGTTCCGAAGTCGAGGGCACATGGAAAGACATAGCCTCCGTTATAGTCTGTATGTTCACCGATGAGATTCACACGGCCCGGGGAATAAAAAAAAACAGGGTTATTGCCCCTGTCATCGTATACTTTAAAAAACTCTTCGCGCTGGAAGTTAATATCTGCCTTCATACCTTAAGTTTCTTTTCAATTTCCAGTATCTGATTTCTGAAGTGACGGTCAGTGTCAATAAGGTTGTTGACGGTCTTGCATGCATGAAGAACTGTTGCATGGTCTTTTCCGCCGATCAGTGATCCTATGCTTGCAAGGGATGCCTTTGTGAGGCTTTTGGAGAAATACATCGATACCTGCCTTGCCTGTACTATTTCGCGCTTACGCGTCTTACCCTGCATCTGGTCAACCGGTATTTTATAGTATTCACAGACGATCTTCTGGATATAATCAATAGTGATCTCCCTGCGCTGTGTGTTCACAAGCCTGTCAACCATCTGGCGTGCAAGGTCAAGAGTCACCTCTTTGCGGTTGAGGGTCGACTGTGCATACAGAGAGATAAGACCTGATTCAAGCTCTCTTATATTACTTGAAATATTCTCTGCAAGGAATTCAAATATCTCATCCGGCAGCTCAATGCCGTCATTATACGCTTTCTTCCTGAGTATTGCCAGCCTGGTTTCAAAGTCTGGCTTCTGAAGGTCTGCAAGCAATCCCCACTTGAAACGTGACAGTAACCTCTGCTCCATGCCCTGCAGCTCAACCGGAGGCTTGTCACAGGTGAGTATAAGCTGTTTGCCTGACTGATGCAGATGGTTGAAAATATGGAAGAAAGTGTCCTGGGTCTTCTCCTTGCCTGCAAATTCATGAACGTCATCAATAATGAGGACGTCAATCATCTGATAGAAATGGAGAAAATCATTTTTATTATTGTTTCGTATTGACTCCACGAACTGTGTCTGAAACTTATTGGCATTGACATATAACACCGTCTTGTCAGGATACTTCTCCTTGACGAGAATGCCAATTGCCTGAACCAGGTGTGTCTTCCCAAGTCCTGAGTCACCGTAGATCATCAAAGGATTGAAGGCTGTGCCGCCGGGATTATTACCCACGGCAATACCTGCTGAACGGGCAAGCCTGTTGCATTCGCCCTCTACAAAATTGCTGAATGAATAATCCGGATTCAGCCTCGGATCAAAATGAAGCTTCTTGATTCCCGGAATAATAAACGGATTTTTTATCGTTGGCTGAGTAACTTCAAAGGGCACCTGCAACGGTTTATTGTTAAGATCACTCTTATTTCTCGAAGGGTATTTGACTGTGAATGGCTTGCCGTTGGTGTAGGAAGAATTCTCCATTATAATATTATACTCCAGCTTGGCATCATTTCCAATCTCACGTCTCAGCGTCTTACGGAGAATGTCAATGTACTGCTCTTCGAGGTATTCATAAAAGAAAGGACTGGGGACCTGAATTGTTAAAATATTTTTTTCGAGTCTGAGAGGAACAATAGGCTCGAACCATGTCTTGAAACTGGCGGATGGAATGATATCCCGGATTATGCCGAGACAACTATTCCAAACCTCATCGTGTGACTTGTTCATTCAGGTAAAAATTAATAATTCTTCTTCTTTTATTAGGGGTGCTGAAACGTGCCACAATATTTGTAAAAAAAAAACTAATAAAAAAAACTATTTTCCCTTGACTTTTACAAATATTATATACTCATCAGAACATCAGGTCATTATAAATGAAAAATAAATTAAAAAATTAATTCATTGATTATAAAGGTGTTACGTCGAATGATATGTAATACAATGCTTTATAAAAATGAAGATATGAAAGTATTTATCTGTCAGAGCTGCGCAAAGGAAAAAATGTGTGGCGCAACAGGATGATTTTATTGTGTTTATCAAATATACGACAAATTATTGGTCCTTTTTGCCAAAAAGGGAGAAGTGTACATATTTCTTCGGATTAGCTTTCATATCCTGAAGTAAAAGGTCAAGACTGTTCAGACTGTTGTTAAGATTACTGTACAGACTGTCATCTGTCATTAGCTTGCCAGCTGTTCCGTTTCCTGTGCTTAAACCACTGAGGATCGAATCGGCACTGACCAGTGATGACCTGAGTGAACCAAGCGCTCCTGCAAGGTCCGATGAGGCCACTGTGTCAGAGATTGAGGCGAGGTTCTTTAATGTTGCATCAATGGAACTGCTGTTTGCAGAAAGCATGGAGGTGAATTTGTTAAGGTCGTTTATCGACGCCATCAGAGCCTCTTTCTCCTTATCGGAGATTTCTCTCAGGTCAGCTGTTATGCCATTGACATTGTCAAGAGAGGCCTTGATATCTGATGAAAACTGCGGGGAAAAGACATCATGGATTCGCGTAATGAGAGAATCAAGCTTAATTATCATATGGGTGATGTTTCCCTCAACCGGTGAAAGCTGGTCACTGAGCCTGTCAATGATGGACGTGGCAAGAATACCCTGTATGGTATCATGATTATGATATATCCCGTTTCCGTTACCCATATTGAGAACTATCTTCATTCCGGCAATAAGCGAAGCTGTTGTAATCTCCGCGGTAGTACCAACGGGAAGGTCAAAATCTTTGTCAACAGAGACGGAGACAGCTAATCTCCCGGTACCGTCATTGATGAATTTTATATCCTGTACTATACCTGCCTGGTAGCCATTGATCTCAACCGGACTTGATTCCTTCAGCCCGCTGATCTCGGTATATATTATATTATAGGTCGCTGTCGATGTAAACAACTCGCTTCCTTTCAGAAAACTGTATAGCCAGATGAATGCTACAATTGTTACCAGGGCTACGGCGCCGACTTTGACTTCGTTAGAGATGTTTTTGATTTTTTTGCTTCAACTGCTTCCTTAAGCGGGATGATCTTGCCGTTTCTGACGGCTATCACGAAAGCGTCGGGATAATCTTTTGAAATAGTTCGCCTATATGTCAGAGCCTGTTCAAACTCACTGAATTTACCGGCAGCATATTTATATCTTTCACCTGACTCAATCCGTTCGAATGTTTCTATTCCTTTTAATCTTACCTGCTTTGGGGCCTTGCTCTTCGGCACTGCCGATACCTGAACCATGAAAAATATTTCATCATGTACAGTGGCGGATGAGATACTTTTGTCCGGAGCAGGAGAGGCAGGTATGCTGACCTCCTCCGTTACAGCAGGAGGCTTACTGTTATTCTTTCCGGTGTCAGCCCCTGTCTGTGAATTACTCTTCTCCGGGGCAGCCAAAGGAGGTTTGTCCCCGGCAGGTTTCTCAGCCGCACTCTCTTTTGTCTCCCCGTTAACCTTATTAATTCCTGACCTGTTGTCAATGGAATTCTTGTAATCCCTGAATGCCCTGTAGATAGCTGATGCAAGATAGTCCTGGCCTGCACCAGAAATCAGGTATTTCTCTTCTTCCATGTTGGAGAGAAATCCCAGTTCTACAAGTACAGAAGGCATCGTGCTTCGCCACAACACCACAAACCCGGCCTGTTTTACTCCCCGGTCCTTGCGGCCGACCCTGTCCCTGAACTGGGCCTGGATTATAGATGCAAATTCAGTGCTCTGTTTGAGGTAAGTATTCTGCATTAGTGAAAAAATTATGAATGACTCGACTGAGTTGGGGTCATAGCCTTCATATTTGGTATGATAATCCTCCTCAAAGGTAATTACTGAGTTCTCTTTCATTGCAAGCTTCAGATTCGCATCGTCCATACTCTGTCCTAAAACCCAGGTCTCAGCTCCATAAGGACGCTTATCATCCATTCCGTTTGCATGAATGGAGATGAAGATATCAGCTTTATTCCTGTTAGCGATAGAGGCACGCTCATCGAGACCTATAAAAGTGTCATCATCGCGCGTGTAAATCACTTTTACTTCCTGCAAATTTTCTTTGATATACTTACCCGTTTTCAGCGCTACGGCCAGTGCAATATTTTTTTCTTTCGATTTTGTGCCACCTGTTCCCGGATCTTTTCCGCCGTGACCGGCGTCAATAACAACTGTCCACTCCTTCACCGGAGGAGCCTGTTGACCCATGACCCTGAGTGGCATAATAATTGCAGCCATGAATAAAACTGACATCAGAATACTCCTAACCCCTCTTATTTTGCTGCTATGCCACATTATTCCTTCACGAAATTTCATTAGTTTTGTCACCGGTTTGCCACGTATGCACAAATATTACGCAAAAATAGCATTTAACTTGCATTTTCTCTCACAAAGGTTATTTGTGTCATGGTTAATGCTCATCTTTTCCTTTGCGGCAGCAGGTCAGGAAGTATTGCCTCCTGACACCATCATGATTAAAGGAGTATCTGTCCCCCTTGACTCACTCTTGCAGGGAAACAGGAAAATATCTGCAGATGCGGTTGATCTGCCTATAGTCTATACAGCCGAGGGATATATGAAGACCGATATCAGGAGCCGTAAGGTCTTCCTGGTTGAAAATGCCCAGGTGAACTATGGGACCATTGAGCTAAAGGCCGACTCAATAGTCCTTGACATGGAGACCGGTTCTGTCTATGCTACCGGCAGGATTGATTCGACCGGCACAATGGCAGGCAAGCCCCATTTTAAGGATGGCTCTGAAGAGTTTGACAGCAAGGAGCTGACTTACAACTTTAAGTCGAAAAAGGGAGTGATACGCAACGTGACCTCACAACAGGAGGGAGGCTATCTTCAGAGCCAGACCACAAAGCGTCAGGAAGACGGGAGCCTTCATATCAACAAGAGCAAGTTCACCACTTGCGATGCCGAATTCCCGCATTTTTATCTTGCCCTGAACAGGGCTAAAGTATATCCCGGTGAGAAAATCGTTTCGGGTCCAGCCTATATGGTCGTGGCTGATATCCCCCTTCCCCTGATAGTACCTTTCGGGTTCTTCCCGGTACAACAGAGAAGAGCATCAGGATTGATTATCCCTAAGTACGGACAGGAAGCACGAAGGGGCTATTTCCTATCGAATGGAGGATATTATTTTGCCATAAATGATTATTTCGACTTTAAGCTTACCGGTACAGCTTATACAAACGGTACCTGGCTTTCCGATGCAGCTACTACCTACAGGGTGAGATACAGATTTTCAGGTACTTTTGGATTCAGTTATGCCAACAACATAACAAGCTATAAAGGACTGCCAGACTACGGAAAGACGACTAACTACCGTATCAGCTGGAGCCACTCGCAGGATTCCAAGGCAAGTCCCGGCTCGCGGTTCTCAGCCAATGTCAACATGAGTTCCAGCGGTTATGACAGGAACAACAGCTATGATGTGGCGGACCATGTTACTACCACAAGACAATCAGGGATAAGTTATTCAAAGACCTGGGCTGGTTCGCCATTCAACTTCTCCTCCAGCCTTAACCAGAGCCAGAACGTTCAGAACAAGACTATACAGCTTAGTCTCCCGAAGGCCAGTTTCTCTATCGCCCGTTTCTATCCCCTTAAGCCCAGAAAACCGGTAGTAAAGACACGCTGGTACCATGATCTGCAGATGCAGTACACGGCATCTCTGGACAACAAAATTGATACCTATGACAGTCTGCTGTTTACCAACCAGGTATGGAAGAGCATGAAGAACGGTTTTAAGCATGACATTCCTGTCAGCGTTCAGATACGTCCTTTCCGCAACTTTTCCATCTCTCCCCAGATAAGATACTCGGCTGTCTTCTACACCCAGAAGGTTGAAAAGAGATGGGACCCGCTCTATTTTGATGATACCCGCAATATGATCGTCCCTTCGGTCGTTAATGATACAGCCCGCGGCTTTTTTTACGGACAGGCACTGACCCCATCCGTGGGTGCTTCATTCAATCCCCAGCTCTACGGCACCTTCCAGTTTACAAAGAAAGGGTCTCGCCTGCAGTCAATCAGGCACGTAATGAGGCCTTCGGTAAGTTTTTCATTTACTCCCGAGTTGCGCGGACTCTCCACTGATATGTACAGGGATGTACAGTATGACACCGCCGGCCACATAAGGGAATATTCCATTTTTGAAGGAAGTATCTTCGGTACTCCGTCGCTCGGCAACCGGAGCGGGTCGGTCTCCTTTAACCTGACCAATATTGTGGAAGCAAAAGTCTTCGAGAGGAATGACACTACTGGCAAGCCAAAGAAAATCAAGATAATAGACAACCTCTCACTGGGGACAAGCTACAACCTCTTTTCCGATTCCCTGAACTGGTCACCTGTAAGCATGTCATTCAGAACTGTGCTGGCTGAAAATATTAACTTTCAGGCAGGCAGCAGTTTCACTATCTACGGGCTCAGTGAGACCGGGGTCACTGTAGCTGAACTTGCGTACCTCCAGGGGAGGGGCATCATGCGTATGACCAGCCTTAATATGAGCATTGATATGGACCTCGGGGCGCTGCTGAGGGGTAAGAGTAAGAAGAGCGGTCAGGCAGTTTCTCCTGACCCTGATACAGGGGCTGAAAAACCTCCAGGACCGGACAATAATCTTCCCCTGACCAACAAGAATCTAGATGAGTACGGTTATGTACGTTTTGACGTGCCCTGGTCACTCCGGATGGCATATAACTTTTCATACAGCAAGCCCACTTTCAGAACAACCATCAATCAGCAGCTGACGCTTTCGGGAGACGTGAGGCTAACCCCAAAGACAGCAATAAATTACAACACGGGGTACGATTTCGCACAGAATGAGATAACCATGACCCGTATTGGTATTTCACGGGACCTCCACTGCTGGGAGATGAGTTTTTCCTGGATCCCCACAGGATATATGCGGAGCTGGAACTTCACTATAAGGGCCAAGTCCGGAGTTCTGCAGGATCTTAAATATGAACGGCGAAAAGACTATCATGAGAATTATTAATGTCATAAAAACGGTTGCAATGAAGAAGATCATCAGTACAACATCAGCTCCCGGAGCTATAGGCCCATACAGCCAGGCGGTGGAAGCTAACGGAACGCTTTATATCTCAGGCCAGGTGGCTATTGATCCTGCCACGGGCAAAATGATTGAGGGAGGCATCACCGAACAGACTGAACGGGTAATGAAAAACATCAAAGCAATTCTTAAGGCCGCCGGCTATTCGGCTGCAGATGTTGTCAAGTCGACATGCCTGCTGTCAGATATGACTGATTTCAAGGCGATGAATGAGGTATATGCCAGGTATTACACCACAGACCAGCCTGCCAGGGCAGCATATGCTGTTAAAGGATTGCCGCTTGGGGCTCTGATAGAGATTGAAACGATAGCTGCAAGGTAAAAAAAAAGCTGCCCGGGGGCAGTTTTTTTTTACCTGTGAAAATTGTTATTCACCTTTCACCTCAAATTCAACCTCTACTTTAACCTCACGGTGAAGTTTCACCACAGCCTTATAGTTACCGACTTCCTTTATTGCATCTTCCCCAAGAACGATATTCTTGCGGTCAATGTCGAAGCCTTTTTCCTTCAGCGCTTCTGCAATCTGGATAGTATTGACAGAACCGAAAATCTTGCCTGCTGAGCTTGTTTTGGCTCCGATTACAAGCTTAATTCCTTCAAGCTTTTTAGCAATCAATTCAGCCTCATTCTTGATTTTCTCTTCTTTGTGGGCTCTCTGTCTCAGGTTCTCATTATGGATCTTTATGGCGGATTCAGTGGCCTGAACCGCATAACCCTTGGGAATCAGATAGTTTCTGGCATAACCTGTCTTAACTATAATGATATCATTCTTCTGTCCCAGTGTATCAAAATCTTGCTTAAGAATTATTTTCATATCTCCTCCTCCTTTACTTTAAAAGATCAGCTACATAAGGCAGAATAGCAAGATGACGTGCGCGTTTGATAGCTTTAGCCACCCTTCTCTGGTATTTAAGCGAAGTTCCGGTTATACGACGGGGAAGGATCTTGCCCTGCTCGTTCAGGAACTTCTTCAGGAACTCGGGGTCCTTATAGTCAATATACCTTATCTTGTTCTTCTTGAACCTGCAGTATTTCTTCTTCTTGATCTCTACTGTCGGAGGTGTCAGATATCTTATTTCTGAGTTGTTCTGTGCCATGCTTATTCCTCCGTAGTTTTAGCGGTTTCTTTCATTCTTCTTTTCTTCTCAGCATACTCTACAGCATACTTGTCCATACGGAAGGTCAGGAAACGGATGATTCTCTCATCCCTCCTGTACTGCAGTTCAAGTTTTTCGATTAACTCACCTGATCCTTTGAACTCAACGAGGTAGTAAAACCCGGTCGATTTCTTTTGAATTGGATAAGCGAGTTTCTTCAGGCCCCAGTTCTCTTCATGAATGATCTCACCGGTGTTGTCGGTGATGATCTTCTTGAATTTCTGGACCGCTTCCTTCATCTGATTTTCAGACAAAACGGGAGTTGCAATGAAAACGGTTTCGTACTGATTCAACATCTCTTTTTTGTTTATAATTATTTTAATAAATCGGGTGGCAAAAGTAAGACAAATTATTGTAAAAAGAAATAATGCCTCAACTATTTTAGCCGTTGCATGATGTAGTGGCCCGGCATCCTCACTGGATTTTTGATATGGCTGCCGCCTGCCCGAACAAATTAATTATATTTGTGACTGGTATAACGAGATAGACCCGGATTAAGAAAACATGGATAATTTTATTGTTTCCGCGCGCAAATACAGGCCTGCCACGTTCGATATGGTCGTCGGACAGGAGACCATCACCACAACCCTTAAAAACGCTATAAAGAATAACCACCTGGCACAGGCTTATCTTTTCTGCGGTCCCCGTGGTGTTGGAAAGACAACCTGTGCCCGCATCTTTGCAAAAACCATCAACTGCGCAAACCTGGGCCCCAACTTTGAAGCATGTGACAAATGTGAGTCGTGCCACTCTTTTAACTCCCAGGTATCATTTAATATTCATGAGCTCGACGGCGCCTCCAACAACGGTGTTGATGACATACGCAACCTGACGGACCAGGTGAGGATACCACCGCAGATAGGGAAATACAGTGTCTATATAATCGATGAAGTGCACATGCTATCTGCCTCGGCCTTCAATGCTTTTCTGAAGACCCTCGAGGAACCACCATCGCATGCCATTTTTATCCTTGCCACAACTGAAAAACATAAGATCATTCCTACCATTCTCTCCAGATGCCAGATTTTTGACTTTAACCGCATCAATGTTGATGATATTGTCAACAGGCTTGTGTGGGTGGCAGGCAATGAAGGAGTAAAAGCTGAGCATGAGGCACTACATGTCATTGCTACAAAGGCTGACGGCGCCCTGCGTGACGCCCTCTCAATATTTGACCAGATAGTCAGCTTCAGCGGTAAGGAGATCAAATATGCTGATGTTATCGGAAACCTCAATATACTCGATTATGAGTATTTTTTCAGAATTGTGGCTGCAGCAATGGCCGGGGATATCCCAACCGTTCTGATAACCTACAATGAGATATTGAGTAAAGGATTTGACGGATACAATTTCATGGCAGGACTGAACAATCATCTTCGGGATCTTCTTGTTAGCCGTGATGAGGCAACGGTGAAGCTTCTTGAAACCTCACCGTCTATCAGACAACATTATAGGGAGCAGGCCGTAAAGTCATCACTCACATTCCTTTATAATTCACTTGAGATAGGCTCACAGTGCATGCTCAATTTCAAAAGCAGCAAGAATCAGAGACTTCATGTAGAGCTTGCCCTGTTACGCATGTGC
>Ga0307376_10004118_pt1 | contig 13405 bp, 9 predicted proteins | sample TR2MG_FD_202536 | JGI IMG/M metagenome (GOLD analysis project Ga0307376, IMG submission 202536) | Soil microbial communities from Risofladan, Vaasa, Finland - TR-2 | ecosystem: Environmental > Terrestrial > Soil > Coastal area > Acid sulfate soil | place: Finland: Risofladan, Vaasa | collected...
TTTTAAAGGGGAACTTAACGAAGAGGGGTAGTTTGCATTCTTATTTACCGAATACTCGCATTCTTATTTACCGAATACTCGCATCCTTAATTGCCGAATACTCGCATTGTTATTTACCGTTTACAGCGTTCGGCGTTTAGGGTGACTTTTAGAAAATATTGGTCATTACCATCACAATTTTTTTCAATGCCAAGCCATTCAATAAAATTAGCTGCTTCATTATTTTCAGCATCAAAGCCGCGAAATATGCATTCTATCTTGAGCGATTTTGCTCTATTGGTATCAGTCGGCTCCAGCCATGGTTGTAGAAAAAAGTCTTCTTCATCAAACCTCTGGTAATCATAACTCTGAGTTTGTAGAAGGTATTTTATTGCATCTATTATAGCTGTTTTGCCTGAATCGTTTTCGCCAACAAGTAAATTTAAACCCTTGTTAAGCTTTAAATGTAATCCGGGAGCATCGCCTCCACCTGAGCCGTATTTTCTAAAGTTCCAAATCTTTAATTCTGATAAAAACATATTAATCCTTTTTAACGTTTACTCCTTTTCATCCTCTATAATTGCTATTTCTTCTTCGGTGAGGCCGTAGAATTTATAGACGAGTTGGTCAATCCTCCCTTTTGGCGACGAGTTGTATTTGAAGATCAAGTGGCGGGCTGTTCTCCTGTAACACTTTCGACTAGAAAATTATAATGTTTCTCATCTTCTTGTCTTACAAGATCCATCAGATCATTCAATATGTCTGGTGTTTCGCCTAAAATAGTCATATCAAAATCTTGGACTCCACTTTCATATCTGGGATGTGAATGTGTTTCTACAAATCGACGGATTCGTTCTTTTTTCTTCTCATCAACATTCTCTATTCGTTTTAATCTTTCATAAATATTTGGTCCTTTTAAACCAAGCGGCACTCTAAAAGCAAGAAAGCTCTCAAGGAATTTACGAGCTATATTAGGAATCGGATAAATCCTTTCTAAATCATGATTTTGCTGTTTGGCAAGCTTATACAATACGCTGAACAAAAAATGATACTCTGATTCATAATCAATTAGAAGCTTGTCGATTTTTACAATTGAAGATTTACGCTTGCTCTGCTCTGAGCAACAAACGATCATGAAATATTGCCGCTCGTTTTTATTACAGTTTGAAAACCAATTTTTAACTTGCCTGAAAAAGTCAAAGTGATGTGTCAAAATAAAAATTTGTCCGGCTTCTTTAATTGATTCTTTAATGAAACTAAATGCTTGAAAGATCGCATTAGAATCAAGACTCGAAACAGGATCGTCGATTACTACAACAGAGTTCTTTAAATCGAAGCCCTCTTCATTTATCTTTGTTAAAAAATACACAATAGCCAAAGCAGTTTTCTCCCCCTCACTAAGGTCTTTGGCTATCTCTCCATTACGAGTTATTGTATAACCCTCCTTAGCCTCTGTTGCTATTAACTGAATGTCGTTTCGTCCTAAAAATGATTGAAGGTCGTCATTGATCTGCTGTGCTGGGATGTGATGACTAACTAATTTATCTCTAAGCGTTTTTATTTCATTTTCTTTCTCTTCGATTGTTTCTTTTAAATCAGAATATTTTTTTCCCAGCTCTTTTATATCTCTGAGTATTTCGTTGTAGGTTGGTAAAAAATCGGCAATATAATGAAGCTCTAACGCTTTCTTGTCCTTATCAATTTGATTTTCAAAATCGTCAGTCTTTTGATTATGCTGTTTAATGATTTCGTTTATTCTTTCAAAAGGATTCACTTCAATAGGTATTGTCTTTTCCAACAAAGGTGACGAAAAAGGATTTTGCTCTTTTTGTTCAAGAACAGAGAGCATCACGTCTAACCTACTATCAAATGATTCGATAGATTTTTCTGGTTTTTTCTTTTCCTCGAGATATTCATTCACTAACTCATCATAGAAATTTGACGATACAGGAAGATCGACTATAATTTTGCGGGATGCACAGGTATCTTTGAGTTTTTGTACTGATTGAATCATTATCTGATATTCGGCACTAAAGTGATTCTCCAAGTCTTTAAAACGATTTGCTGGAATCTTTTGCTCGCAAAAAGCACAAACCTCCATAGATTTGTCCCTGTGGATTTGAAGGCCCTCTTCTACCCACTTATTCACCACTTCATCTGCCTGCAATTTTTCTAACACTTGAGATGTAACTGCCTTTGAAAGAACATCCCTCACTTCATTGTCAAGCTCGGACAAATCAAAATTGGGCATTGACAAAGGATTGATTTTGTCCTTGCTCGTTTGTTGAATCGATTTATTTAGATTGGATAGACGTTTTTCTGATAACTTCAACTGATCCGGATTTTCAAGCTTCTGAGTGTTATTTTTAATTGAAGTCTCAAGATATGAGCGATCGTAATTTCTATAATGATCTTGTCTTGTTGTAGTAAGCGCGTTCTTAACATCCCTGGCTTTATCGGAAAGCCTCCTGTCTTTATTTGTTTTCGCTTTATCGAGCGAAGTCTTTTTTGAATCAAATTTTTGTCTGAATCCATTTAGTTCTTTTTCAATAGCAACAATTTTTTCTTTGTCTTCTTTGCTTTCCTTTCCTATAAAGAAAATTGGCTTAGGTCCTCCTATACCAAAAACACTTTCATTTATAAAATCTTTGTTGAAAACACGAATATTTTTTAACGCGTTTAAATCTTTTTGACTGATAGATGCCCCATTATCCAGTTTAAATTCAAATTCTGGTTGTCTCTCAGGGTGGTCATAATAATTTTTACTCATTTCAAACGATCTAAGAACACGAGAAAAGCATGTTTTCCCCGACCCGTTCCAACCATAAATAAGGTTGTATTTTGCAAATTCCGGTAATTCATTTGCAGGTTTAAAATCAATAAAGGAAGGACAGTTTTTTATTTTGACTATTCGTTTTATCATTTTATACTACCCTCCACAATCTTTATCTCCTCCTCTGTCAGTCCATAGAGTTGGTAAACAAGTTGGTCAATTTGTTTTTCATATTCTTTGACTTCTTCTTTTTTTGCGGGATTTTCCAAATAGTCGCTGGATTTGGTAATTGCCAAAATTTTATCGACGATTTCTATAAATGGTTTTTGAATATCAATTATATTAAATTCCGGAATTGGTAAAGACTCAATCAAATCTGTTGTGAAATTAATACCGCCATCTATTCCTAATACACTATAAGCCTGTTTTATATAAAAACTAATCAATCTTGAATTTAATATACCAAGCGCAACCTTTAAACTAAGTTCACTTTTTTCAAGAAGTATTTCTGTTGATTTACCAGCAATATATTGGCCATTTTCATCAAAAAACGATTCAAAATGCCTCATTCCACTAATAATAAGTTTCGGTTTAATGGTCTGCTTGTACCTTTTTGGGAATAGTTTCTGAAAAATTAACTTATTAACGATGGGATTATAATACTTCGATTTCAAATAGGTTGTATTCTTTTTCCCCCATAAACTCAGAAAGGGATCAATCGTTCCTGTATTAGCAAACCGAAAATATGGCTGACCAGAATCTTTATAGCTTGATAAATCTTTAAGAATTTTTTTTATTTCATAAGCCTCGGATACACTACAAGGATTTTCCGCAACATAGTAATCAGAAATAATCTTGGGCTGATTTCGTATATTTAAGGCGATCGATAAAAAATCAGAAAGGGCTAACCCAAGATTATCCGCAAGAAATCGTCTTTTTATATTCAAAGAGGGCCCAATTGAATAATTATAATCGAATTTATCAATCCTAACTTCCTTAGTCTGACTATTTTTTCCAAATATAGTAACCACTGGTGAATTTCCAGCCTCAAACACTTTGACTGAATTACAATTCGCTATCCTAAATATGTTTCTGATTAATTTTTTTCTGATTTCTTTTCCATATCCGATGGCAAACCATTTATTAGGAGTAATGAAGCTAGCGGTTCCATTATTGGTTAAGATTGTATGCCCAAGTTCCAAGAAAGGAACATAAAGATCCCAATTTCCTTTTGCAGTAGAGTATAGTTCACTATACTTTTGTCGCAAAACTGGTTGTTCCTTAACCATTGTCTCAGAATCTACATATGGCGGATTAGCAATTACCACATCAAACCCACCTTTCTCATGAAACACTTCTGAAAAATAGACCTCAAAATCAAATTCGCTATGCCCGTTGGTAATTTGGCCGATCAGGTAATCAATTTGCGCTTTGTATGCCTGTTTTTTTGATGGGTTGGTTTCGTTGAAGTGCAGGGGTTTCAGTTTTTCAAGTTCACTAAAAAGTTGGAGATTAAACAGGTTTTTTTCGACACTGAGCAGTGAATTGCCACAGACAATTTTATAATCGAGGTTCGGCAAGGGTTTGATGTTGTGAATATCATCCTCATCCACCACCAGCGACAACCACAACCTCAGTTTGGCAATCTCCACTGCTCCCGGGTCAATATCTACTCCGTAAAGAGAATGTTCAATACAGCGGCGTTTGAATTCATAAGTCGTACGTTTTTTGTCCTGAATAAATGTTGAAAGAACATTCCTTGCCTTAACAATCTCGCTCATCATACCAACAGGAAAAGCACCGGAACCCACTGCCGGATCACATACTGTGATGTCCGCCAGTTTATCGTCAATCAGTTTAGCATTATTTCGGATACTTTCAGGCAGTTTGTGGGAATAGGTTTCTGTTTCTCTGCCTTGCTGCATGACCCGCGCCTCGTTTTGGCTGACATGCTCGCCGATGTGAATCAGGGTTTCGATATCTTCCTTGCTTGCCTTTCCATATAGTTCGGTTGCTAAATAGTTGATCAAACTCTGCTGGCACATATAATGGACAATCTCGCGCGGTGTGTAATAGACGCCGAACTTTTTATTAAACTTGTTTTCCTCGCCGGTCTTGCCGCTCTTAAGCGCCGCTTTAAATTCAGTATAATTATCCGGGCGGATAGCGTTGAATTTTTCATAGGCTTTACCCAGCAGTTCCGGATCAATTGCCACTTCCTTTTCCAGCGGTTCGTCTTCCCTGACGGTAAAGTTGTAGCGGTCAAAAATATCCAGAATACCATCACCTATATCACCTTCTTTTGTTTTATTCTGATTGGAAAAAAGACTATCCGGCAAGTGAATATCAGTATGTACCCAGTCGTAATTGCCAATTGGATCAAAGAGACCACCATTTAAGAAAGGAATTTTGCAGTTAAAGCGACTGTAATAGTCATCGTCGTGGCTGCGGTCAATACGCAGGGCTTCATAAAACAGCGGCTCCAGAATGTCATTAAAGAAATTGTTATAACCGCCGTGTGTTTTCTCAAACAATTCGCGCAAGAAATGTTTAGAACCATAACCCCAGGCAGCATCTCGTCCTGCACCGAACCAGCCTTTTTTCTGCAGGAAGTAGAGAAACACAATCTGTCCCAGCAGTTTCTTGGCAAAGTTAACCGTATCCACGCCTTTGGCTTCAAAATCAGATTTAACTTTCGGGTCTTTTTTAACAACCTTATCCAGTTCCTCCTTGGTTCGCAGGAAAAGTTCACGGTATTTGAGGAAAAACTCCTTGGTAACAGTTTCAATATCAAAGGCGTTTTCGATCTCTTCCAGGATTGGTGCATGTTCGTCATTTGCCAGGATGTTGACCAGCCGGCTTTGGGCGGTGTGGCTTTTTTCGTTTGCACCCACCAGGAACGACCAGCGCCGGGCCGGGGTGAACTCTTCTTTTACCTTTATTTTGCCAGTTTCGGTTTTTTCAAATTTGTAGTCCATCTTGACCAATGAAAAGCGCCAGTCTGCTTCGTCTGGAGAAATAAAGGCTGCCAGTGCGGCATCTTTCATATCACCTCCACGACTGCCATTTAAATACCATGCTACAAAGTTACGCTGCATGGTACGGGCGCGTTCAAGAGACGTCTCTTTCTGGAGAGTTATGACAAGAATATCAATGTTGTTTTCCCCATCGTTGAATTTGCCGATCCGTTCGAGTGTTTTAATATATTGTTTATAAGCGTCGGGGATGTAATTTCCCTGGTAGGTAAAGGGAGCGTCATCAATCCTGTTTAAAAGGTTTTTGATGAACCGGGTAAAAACGTCTTTGTCAAAAGAGCCTTCAAATGTATCTCTGATAATTTGTTTTGCCTGTTGTTTATCCATAATTATTCTCTTGCTAGATATAATGAGAGTATGACTTCACGTTTTCCGAATACGGCCGGGTTTTGTTCGGCATAATGACTTTGCAGCAGCCTTTCGGAGATATGGGTCTGAAGCACCGCCAATACCTTAAACGGATTTATCAGTTCATCTTGCAGCGCTTCCATGGCTTTTAGTGTGTTTTTAGTAGTTTGTTTGGGCAGGCCGCCTTCTTCAAGCTGGGTCAATACTTTTTTGAGGTACAGTTCCTGGTCTTCCGTAAGCTTCCGGGTGTTTTTCAGGGTTGCTTTCAGAATACGCAAGATATTGGCGGCGCTGTCGCGTCCTCTTCTTTTTTGAGGTTCGGCCATTTCTTCGGTTGTAGCAATAATAAAGGCTTCCTTGTTACTGTCTAAAAGGTCATACATCTCGCCGGGGAGTTTTTTTGTTTTTTCATCTGGCCTGCTTTCAAGCAGGTGGGCCGCGGTCATAAAATCCAGTTCTGCTGCAGCTTTTTTCGCCTGAGCCATGAAAAACTTTTGCAGTTTTCCGCGGCGGAAATAGGTAATCAGCGCACTGGCAAGTTCGCTATTTTGTTTTGCGGTGCGGGCTTTTTTAGGCAAGAGTTTTATTTTCTCAAAAAGATTCGGGTCTTGCTCGCGAATACTCCGGATCACTTGCAGATATTTAAGTTCACTTTCCTCCGTTTCATCATCGCCTTCCAGTGTTTTCTTTGAAACAAGGCGGTCAAACAGTTCGTGGGAGGCGATGGGTTCGCCTTCGGTTAAAAGTTCCGCATCACCGCCCAGCAGGGTCAAAAAGGCATTTATTTTGGCCTCTGCCGCTTCTTTCAGCTTTATCTGATCGTTAGATTGCGTGGTGGGGAAGAAATTGAACGTGTGGATAACATCAAAGGGTGTATCAACCCGATTAATACGACCAACGCGCTGCATCATACGGGTCGGGTTCCAGGGGATATCGTAATTAATCACCACATTGGCGCGATGCAGGTTCACACCTTCCGACAGGACTTCGGTGGAAACAAGTATTCGATAATTGTCTTTTTTATGACGGGCACGGGCATCAAAGTTTTCCAGTACTTTATCGCGGATAGCCTCGCCTGAATCGCCGGTAAACAGGAGAACTTTATCAGTGTATTTTTCATTGAGTTTTTTAAACAGATAAGTGGCGGTCTCTTTTGATTCAGTAAAGATGATGAGATGATTGTTCTGCAAAATCTTATTTTTTGATAGCTCGTCTGCAAACTTCAGGAACTTAGGATCACGCTTGACTTCCTGCCAGAGATTTTTCACCTCCTTTAGAATGGCAAAATCATGTTGTAGATCTTTTTTGAGTTCTTCTCTGAAATCTTTACTGTCGTATTTTCCCGCCTTGCCTTCATCTATCAGTCGCTGGACAGCCTCATCATCATCGTTATCCAGGAGTTCAAATATTTTGTTGATGTGCCTGGCACTCACATACACATGCCCATTCTCCAACTCTTTAATGAACATTTCGTAAGAATGCAGGAATCTGTCAACTGAATTTCTAAATGCAAAAAAACTGCTTTCAAGCCGTTTGACCAGCAGTATTTTCATAAACCTTCCCATGTTCCTCTGTGACTGCACTTCAAGCTGATCAATTTTGCCTGTATAGTAGATCATGGGCATGTAGCGGGCGTATTTAAATTGACTGGCAATCAGTTCAATGGTCTTGTTGAAAATGGCATCTTCGTCGTCATTAAGTTCATAGTACAACGGCTCCGGCTTTTTTACCACCGGGAATCTGAGTCCCTGCTCTATTATGTCTTTGCTGAAATATTTTTCAATCTCAGTCCTGGTGCGGCGAACCATCAAATGTTTAAGCACTTTATCGCGTATTTCCCGTGAGTTTGCTTTCACCATATTGATGTATTCCGAATAATCTTTCTTTCGGTCCAGAGTTTTAAGTTTTTTCTCAAGTCCGGTAAAGAAGGACTCCAGATCAGGCAAATTTGGAATAGTGCTTTTTTTGGCTTTTTGAAACAACTTAAGCAGGCTTAGAATATCTTTTGGGGTGTTATTGTAGGGCGTCGCGGTTACAAGGATAATTCTTTTACCACGACATATCTCGGCAAGCTTCTCATAAGTGATGGTTGTTTCAGTTCGAAAGCGGTGTGCCTCATCAATGATAATATTTGTGTATTTGTCCAGGCCGGTGTCAAGCAGGTCATCAAGTTTTCCGAGTGATTCAAAATCAGCCGGAACTCTAAAGTCTGAAAAAACATTGGGCCAGGAACCGGGATTGTATTTTTCCAGAAGCACCGGAGGGGCGATTACCAGAGTTCTGCCGTCGAGCTGGCCTGCCAGCATGGCTGAAATGTAGGTTTTCCCCAATCCCACAACATCGGAGATGAAAACGCCACCGTATTCCAGAAGTATCTTTTTGGCGTTTAAGACTGCCTGTTCCTGATATTCAAGTTTTTTAAACTCCGGCGGAAGGTATTTAACAAATACTTCGTCTGTCTGGCTGAGTTGGTCCTTGAAATATTCGTAGAGAAATTTCAGATATAATTGATAAGGTGTGATGTTTTGAGTCAACCAGGTCTTGCCCTGAATTGTCTGAACATACTTTTCGCTGACATCTACAGCATTAAGCCACAATTGTTCAAATTTATTTTTTGCAAATTCGTAGTCGCTTCTATTTTTAAGTTCCACGTTGAATTCAAGATTATCAACCAGCCCGGCTTTTGTGAAATTGCTGGAACCAGTGATAACACGCCCGGTATCCCTGTCTCCTTCCTTAAAAGTCATAATATAGAGTTTGGAGTGGATATGCTGTGACGGATAGGCCCTTATTTCCAATTTACCGCTTCTGATCCACTCTATAAATTTATGGACGCCTTCTTCAACATTTCTATTATCCTCAGAATCTTCCATTTCGTGCTGAACAAGATTTTCAACTTCCTGTTTGGCTTCGGCATGGGAAAAATCAAAGGTATTCCGGGTGGGCTCATTAGCCTTTTCCAGCATTTCAAAAGTTGGTCTGCTTGTGTTGATACCAATCAGAATTCTGATTTTTCCTGTAATTTCCAATGATGGGTAGATAGCATAAAATCCACTTGAATAGAAGTACCCCACAAGACAATCAAAAAAGTCAGTGCTTTTAATAAGGACTTTAAACCTTTCCTTAAGGTTTTGGTTCTCTTCGTTGGTAATAAATGATAGATCAGTATTCATTTGCCTTGATTAAAAATTTAAAGTTACTGAATCGTTGTCATTAAGTAAACCGGGTTAGTAAAAAAAGCATGTGTTTGGCAGCAAAGGGAAGGTATATATATTTTATGCAAATAATAAGCTATTTGTCAACTTATTTCGAAGTAGAGGTAAGAGACCTTATTCCTTTACTATTGACAAAAACTCGAATCTTTCGGAACCATAATCTTCAAAAATTGCTACAAGAAATTTATCACCTTTATTAAGTTGTTCATATTTTTTTATTGCATCAGTGAAGTATTCTTTAAATTCATGCATCTGCTCTGGCCTAGCCTGGCAAATCATGAGCCTTAATTCAGCATTTGCTACCAAGAGTTTTTCAAAATCATATTTTACTCCAGGGAGAGTCGAACTCCACTCAGATTCCATTACTAATGGTACTTTTTTAAGCCTGTCCTGCTTTTCAAGGTACCAAACCAAATCGTAAAGCCATTCAGGTTCAAATTTCCCGGAGAAACCTGAGGTACACACTTCAAGATTAAGGTTTTCACCTAAATTACCTAATAGTTCTTTGATCCTATATGTCCAATCCGTAGTACTTTTCAACTTTCCCCGGCCTCCTTCATCGGTAACTTGGTTCAATACTTTCTTAATTTCGTTTTCGATTGCTGTATTAATAATTATTTCCATTTAAGTATGTTTTAGTTGGTTTGTAAAATGTGAATAAGAATTCGGAAACTCACAAATGAGTCCACACTTATATTGAATTTGCTTTTGTTGATAATTCTATAGTAAATCAATTGATAAAATATTGAAACACATTTAATTTTGTTTTGAATTTAAAAGCATTACAACATGGGGACAAAAAAAGTAAATTACAAGAAAGAGGAAATTGAAAATCTTCCAAATAATAAACCAGTGGTTTATAAGATCCTGTCGAAATCGGATGAGAACGTCTACACGGGTTCTGCAAAACGCGGTAGGGTTTCCGATAGAATTGAAGAACATCTTGGTGAAATACCAGGCAGTAAGGTTATAATTGAGCAGTTTTCATCAATTAAAGAAGCGAAAGAAAAAGAAACTAATATTATTAGCAGATCGAAACCGAAATATAACAAGACCGGGAAGTAATTATTTTTTTACATTTTCAGTGCCTTTTGATGTAACAACACACACCAGATTACCGGCTAATTTGGACATGTTATTTTCCCATTGTAAAGGACGTAGGTTTGATAATTCATCGCTTCCTCCCTTTGATTCAAGTGTAATATGGTCAATTTCCCAACCGTAGCTAGAATTTCTATTACCATATTGTTTGCGTGCAATCCATGCACCACATTGGTCTTTTCTAAAAACATTTGAGTCATTACCACTTACAACAGTAGCTTTTTCCCATACCTTTTGAATCTGTTCTTCTGAATAGCTTGCCATTGGTTTAAAGTTTTCTATTGTTTATTTGTTCTGACTGTGATCAATCTGGAAATTGCAATTATGCCTAAAATTAAGAATGCAAAGCCAAAGATGACTTGCCAAAAGGTTACTTCATGGTTTCCAGAATAAGCTGCTCGTTGTTTCTGGTTGAATTTCTGTTCTTCTTGTTTCAGTTGAATATCGTGTTTGTTTCGCTTTATTGGATCAGAAAGATTCTCATATGCATTAGCTACTTCCTTAAATCTTTCTTCAGATTCTTTGTTATTTGGATTCTGATCAGGATGGTACTGGAATGCTTTTTTACGATATGCTTTCTTAATCTCATCCATTGAGACCGTGGATTTAACACCCAGAATTTCGTAATAATTAATCATTGGATATGTTTTATAACTCACTATTCTAAAGTCGTGCCAAATATTTCTTCTGCCAAAATGTCAATTTATAAAATAAACATAATTATAAAAACATTCTTTGATATCTTGAAGCTTTCGGATAATGGTGTATTACCTGAAACGCTTAATTTTGTAAAAATATTTAAGAGAAGAAATGGACAAATACTTGATAGAGAAAAATCTAGGTATTCCGCGACTCTTTCGTGTATTCAAAATTGAAGAGTTCATTGAACTTGTCACATGGATATCTTCTAATGGCAACGTTGTATTCAGAGGACAGAAACGCGACTTACCACTCATACCATTAGTCGGGCGTGACAAGGTAAGTAAACGCTGGTTTTTCGTTGAGAAAGAAATCTTTGAGGAGTTCAAGAGGGAAGCACTACCATATTTGGGATTTACACCTACAAATGATTGGCAGTGGTTAGCAGTTGCACAACACAACCGACTACCAACTCGTCTACTAGATTGGACAAGAAGCCCTCTTGTAGCTTTATGGTTTACGGTATGCAAACCTGCCAACAATGAGGAACCAGGTGTAGTTTGGGGATTTAATTACGATCCTACAGAAGTAATTAGTAGCACAAAAAACCTTTCTTCACCGTTTTCGATTAAGAAAACAACTCTGTATTTCCCTGAGCATGTATTTCCTTATATACAGGCACAGTCAGGAGTTTTTACAGTTCATAACAGGAATGAAAATGATGACAACTTTATACCATTTGAAAGTATACCCGACACAGAATTACTCCTTTCCAAAATTGAAATACCTGCTGATGCCTTTCAGATCTTCAGATATCAGCTTTTCAGACTTGGCATAACAGCTTCAATTTTGTTCCCTGGTCTGTATGGTTTAGTTGAGCGCATCAAATATCAAAATGAGCTATGTGAAGACGAATCTGAATATAAAATCGAAACTTAATCTGATATAGTTTCTGTCAAAGTAGTCTATGGCCAGTTGAGTTATGCATGTTTTGCGGTACAAAGTTGGTAAATGTCCCGGTAGCTATCATGACAACCAAATTTAATAAAGGGCAGCGGCGAGGTCCGGGTTATCCTTTTACACTGTTCCTGTCTTACGTGCGGGAGCGGTTTGCAAAAAACCGTGACAAGCTTATTAACTTTTGACCGTGTTATATGCCGTGTTTATTTATGCATGATATTGTGCATCAATGTATTCATCCGGAATGCTGTCGATGAATAAAGATTTTTTAAAAGTTGCTTTACCTGCTTTAAATGTCTGTGAATACATCAATGAGCCTGATCGCTTTCTTGCATGAAAAATATGTAACTCTTCTTTAGCCCTAGTCATTGAAACCAGCATTAATCTACTTTCCTCTGGAATACTATCAACGTCGTCAGTTTTTCTTGGTAAGATACCATTTTCCATACCAATTATACAAACAACATCTGCCTCCAATCCTTTAGCTCCTTGTAAAGTCATTATCTCAACACCAGGTTCTGTTGTCTGGTTTGATAAATAGTTAGTCAAATTTATCCAAGAGACCACTTCATCAAGAAACTCTTTATTATGCTTCCACAATTTTAAGGAATTCAGAATATTTGAAATAAAATCTTGTATATTTTCTTGATTTTCATATGATTTTAATAAAGTTACTAGGGTCCGATATATTTTCTCAAGAAGTTCGCCTCTCTTAGTATTTCGTTCAAGTGAGCTCCAAAGATTCTTAACTTTATTATCAAGAACGTCCTTCCATAAAGAGCTTATTTGGTTTAATGCCTCTTGTCGTTTTTCTAGAGGTTCTTTATTTCTCGATCGAGAAGAAGGAACGCCAAAATCTTTATTATCAATTAAAGTAGAAATTATTTGTCGCAAAGAGATACTATCACTGGTATCTTGAATCCATGATGAAAGCAACTTAATAATTGGGAATCCTTCCCCCGGAATATTTAATGGTGCATAAAAGTTTATGCTGGAATGTTTTAAGAGATCAATTAAGATTGGACCAAATCGACGTCCTGGAATAAGAACGAGGACTTTCTTTGAAGGCAGGGACCTATTTATAATTGACTTTACTAAGTAGGCTTCTTTTTTATCACTTGCTACATTATGAATTTTAATCTTGCCTTCAAGATTATTTTTATACTCAAAGTTGCCTTTTTCAAGACGATTTTTATCATGTGTCTCAACGATTGCCAATGCACTTTCAAGAATAAACTTAGGGCATCTAAAAGATTTTAAAAGGGGCACAATTTGGGCTTTTTCTCCAAAGTAACGTTTGAATCTTCTTATGTATTTTGGAGTGCCACCCCTCCAGGAATAGATGCTTTGATCAT
>Ga0307376_10004119_pt1 | contig 13402 bp, 2 predicted proteins | sample TR2MG_FD_202536 | JGI IMG/M metagenome (GOLD analysis project Ga0307376, IMG submission 202536) | Soil microbial communities from Risofladan, Vaasa, Finland - TR-2 | ecosystem: Environmental > Terrestrial > Soil > Coastal area > Acid sulfate soil | place: Finland: Risofladan, Vaasa | collected...
CGTAGTCTCCTTCAGCCGTCCACGAGCGTACGTTTTTCTTGGTGACGAAGGGGCCGGTCTCAGTGGAACTGATGAGCCGATTGAGGGCGTCGTAGGCGTACTGCCCCCCGTTCTTCGCCGTCATGTTGCCGGCTTTGTCGTAGCCGAAGCTGTAGCTGGGCAGACTCACCGCTCCTGTCGCCGGGCCCGTGTAGGCTATCCCCGCGAGCCGTCCCACGCTGTCGTAGCTCTGGCTCTCCGCTGTCCCGTTCGCCAGGTTCTCCGCGGTCAGTTGGCCCGCCTGGTTCCAGCTGAAGCTTGTCGCCCAGCCGGAGATCGACTGCAAGAGGGCGCTCCCGTTGTAGCTGTACGTGGTGCTCGACAGCGTGCTCGTTCCGTCCGAGGCGCTCACGCTCGTCACCTTGCCAGCCGCGTCGTAGCCGTAGTTCACCTGCGCACCGGCGCGATTCACGCCCAGGCTCTCCCCGTAGGCGTTCACCGTGTAGGTATCGGAGACGCCATCCATGTTCGCGCCGGTCAGGTTTCCGTTCGCGTCGTAGGCGTAGCTCGCGCTCCCGGTCTGTGTGCCTCTCGTCTTCGCGATGTCTTTCACCTGGTAGTTCGGCGTGTACGCGTAGCTGGCCTGGGTGCCCATGGGATCGGTCGTATGTATGAGGTTCCCCACGGCGTCGTAGCGGTAGTCGTACTTCGCGCCGTTCGCCCGGGTCTCCTCCACGATCCTTCCCAGCTCGTCGTTCTGGTACAGGGCCGTCCTGCCCATCGCGTCCGTGATCGTCGCCAGGTGCCCCTGGGCGTCGTAGCCGTAGCTCCGGCTCTTGCCCAGGGCGTTGGTCTCCGTGACCATTCGCCCCCAGACGTCGTAGCCGTAGCTTGTCGTGTTCCCGTTGGCGTCGATGAGCTGATACAGGTCCCCTGCAGAGTTGTACAGGGCGCTCTCTTCTCCGCCGTCCGCATAGTCGGCCTTTATGGCTCGTCCGAAGCTGTCGTAGTGGACGCTCGTCGTGTACAGGCCGCCCTGGCTCTGGCTCGCGAGGTAGCCCGAGTCGTCGTAGCTGGAGCTTGATGAGAGGCTGATCGTTCCGCTCGCGTCGAGGAGCCTCTGCAGTTCCGCCTCGTTCCGTGGCGAGTAGGTCCAGGTGTTTTTCGTTCCGTCGGCGTTGGTGCGCCCGATGAGGTTGCCGTGCGCGTCGTAGGCGAGGCCCAGGTCCGAGCGGCTCGCGCTTCCGTCGTGGCTCGGAAGGTCGAGGTGCACGGCCCGACCCAGGTCGTCGTAGGCAACCTTCGCCTGGTTGCTCAAGGGGTCGGTCACCGAGACGAGCTCATCGTCGAGGTCGTAGGCGTAGCTCGTGGTCGAGCCCGCGCGGTCGGTCTGGGTCTTCACCATGCCGCGGCTGGTGTAGGTCCATTTTAGGCCGATGCGGACCGAAGGGTCCTTGGCGAGGTCGTTCGCGTCGTACTCCGCGGTCTTACGGCCATCATCGTCGTAGGCGTACTCGCTTCTGATCGCCTGCAATATCTTCGTGTCGGGATCGGTGGCATATCTCGTGATCGACAGTAGCCAGCCCAGGCTGTTGGGCGCGATGTCCGTCGCGTAGCTCGCCTCTCCGGCCTGGTAGATTACCTTCGTCGCGTGGCCGAGGTCGTCGTACTGGTAGGAGACGAGGGGAGTGTCGACGGTCGTTGTCTGGGCCGTGCCGCCTTCCACGGTGACGACCTGGGCGCTCGGCAGGGTCCGGCTCGTCACCCGCCCGAACTCGTCGTACTGTACCGTGGTCTCGTTGCCGCGCCCGTCGCGCTGCCAGACCAGGCGCCCCAGTCCGTCGTAGGCGTAGGCTCTCGTCGAGGCGATTGTCCGCCCCTTCGCGTCCACGCCGTCCTTCTCCCGCCTGAGCAGGTGGCCCAGGATGTCGTAGCTCTCGATCGTCGTGAAGCCCCGCTCGTCCTTCGTCGTGATCGTGTCGCTCGGGTCGTCGCGGCTCAGGCTCACCATCGCGCGCGAACCTCCCTCGTTCGCCGGCGGCTCGTCCACGATGCTGAGTCGATCGATAGCGTCGTAGCCGTACTTCGTCGTGTTCGAGCGCTGGTCCGTGGCGCTCACAATGTTCCCGTAGGCGTCGTAGAGCGCGCTGACGCTGACGATCGTGGGATTCCCTGCCGTGGTGTTCCCGTTCGCGTCTGTCGGCCTCAGGTCCTTGACGATCGAGCCGAGCTGGCCCAGCTCGTCGTAGCCGTACACGCTCGTCTGGCCGCGGGCGTCGGTTTCGGTCGCAGTGTAGTTCGTGTCGTCGTAGCTGTACGTGATGCTCGGTGCCAGGCTCTCGTCCGCGTCCTTGGGTTTCGTGACCGAGATCATGCGTCCAATGAGGTCGTAACCATAGCTCGTCGTCGCGCCTGCGGGGTCGGTCCGGCTCGTGGGCAGGCCGAGGAGGCCGTCGTAGATGGTTGTGCCCACAAGGTCTGCGTTCGAGCCGATCGCCGTCTCCACGCCCCTCTGGGTCACGCTGGTTGTATAGCTCCCGCTCGCGGGATACTGGTAGCCGTAGTCGGTCTCCTGGAAGACGCCGTCTTGCACCTGGCGGGAGACGCTTGCGAGTAGTCCCGCGTTGGCAGATCCATCGGGGTAGTAGCTGTAGCTCGTCGCTATTTTCTTGCCCGTGCCCTGATCGGTCTTGTCATACTCCGTCGGACGGCCCGCGGTGTCGTAGGTCCAGGTCTCCGCGGCGGTCTTCGTCGGCCCGGTCACCTGGGCGGGTAGGCTGAAGGTTGCGGACCGTGTCGCGAGAAGTCCGTGGATGTAGGGCCCAGGCGGTGTCCCCGAGAGTGGGGTCAGGACGTCGTAGTCCACGGTGCTCTGATCGAGGGCGCCGGTCTGCGTGTAGGTCGCGCTCGTGCTCGAGGTCGTGCTGCCGCCATTGTCCAGACCGTCGGTCACCGTGCTCTGGCCGACGTTTCCCCAGGTGTCGTAGCTGTAGGACTGGATCACGTAGCGTAACGCCGAGCGTGAGCGCGTCATCTGGCTCGGCCGCATATAGCTCGTGTCGTACTGCGTCGTCACCGACTCGTAGAAGCCGGTCGGGTCGGCGCTCGTACCGAGGTAGCTGTCCCGCTCGGTCTCGTAGGGCACGTACTCCACGTTCGTCGTCGTCGTGGGCATGGGCGAGAGGTTCAGAGGCGAGCGGGTGCGCTTCCACAGGCTGTAGTTCACGACCGTGGCGCTCTTGTCGTCCACGATCGTCGTCTTGTCGATGGCGCTCTCGCCGTCGACCACGGGCACCAGCTCGTAGCTGTAGTTCGTCGTTTTCGCCGTCGCCGAGGGGCTCGCCTTCTCAACCACCTGGCTCGTCACGAGGCGGGTGAGGGTGCGGCCTTCGCTCTTCTTGAGCTCGTCGGCGGTGCTGAGGAGGTCGTACAGACCGTTTCTGTAGTAATAGCGAAGCTGATTCGTCGCCAGATTGATTTCTCCCACGCCCGGCCCCGAGATCGAGCTCAGCGTGTAGGCAGCCATCGCCTCGCCGTTGGAGGAGAGCGAATAGGAGCTCGCCAGGACTCCTTGGAAGTTGTTGGCCGGGCAAAGCTTGCTCATCGCCTGGAGCATGAGGACCGGCACGCCGCCGCCGCCGTCACCAGGGACGATGATCATGTCCTGATAGCTGTAGGTCCAGCTCCGACCGACGGCGTCCGTCGCCGCGGTCAAGAGAGGCAGGAAGGAAGCGTTGGCGCTGTCGCCGTTCGCGTCGGTCTGGGTGTAGCTCACGGTCATGGACCGAGAGTCGCCCGCCTCCGCGAGAGTCATCGACGCGATGCGCGGCATAAAGCCTGTGAGGTTCGCATAACTGACGCTGATCGTCCGTCCCATCGAGTCCGTGATGGTCGTCAGCCTCCGGTCGCTGTAGCTGAAGCGGATGGTGTTCAGTCTCCGCGCGTCCTGGATGAACCTGATGCTCCCGTCCCCGTTGAAGGAGTAGGTCGTCCCGTCCTTGAGGATCACCGCCGAGCCCTGGGTCGTCCAGGTCGGCATCTGGAATGACTTCGAGATGCTCGACATGAGGCTCAGCTGTCCCGCCGTCTGATAGACGATGAAAGTGAAGTCCTCCATCTCGTGGTTCTCGAACTCGAGGACGCGAGACCCACTTTGCGCGGTCGACGTGGATAGCTTCGTCATTTGCGCGGTAGAGTACGTGTTGCCGCTTGGCAGGCGAACGAATACGCCTTGGGTGTTCGTCGTCACGAAGGGCAGGTTGAGTCGCCACCCGATGCCCATGGAGTAGGCGTAATCCCCCTCCTGGGCGTAAGTCGAGGCGAACTCCGAGGTCGTGGTGCTCGAGATGAGCTTCGCGTTGCCGTAGTCGCCCGTGAAGGTGCTCACGTAATTCGAGTCCGTCAACTGGTTCTCGTGCGCGATGTTGAAGGCAAGGGCGGCGTTGATGAGCAGCCGCGCCGAGTCCTCTCGCGCCGTCGACGTATCGTACCGCCTCCCGAGCGAGAAGCCGAATCCTCCCTTGCCCGGCAAGGTGAACTCGTTCGCGCCCGTAATTGCGGTTCCGCCTTGGGTCGACACCGTCAGGCCCTGGTGCTTCGAGATGCTCGCCAGGGGGGAGTAACCCCGGTCCCGCAGCTCTTGCGGCGTCACGCCCTCCACCGGAGACGGCATGATCGCGTAGGTCGTGAAGTGGTTCGTGCTGAACACGATCGTGTCCTGACTCGTATCCACCGACGCCGTGTCCACCTTGACCCAGCGCGAGAAGTCGCTGTCGTAGTAGTACACGCCCAGGTTCGACTTCGGGAAGCCAGCGGGCAGCTCGCCCTCGTCGAAGCGCAGGCTCACGACGATGTCCTTCTGGAACACCGTGTGCTCCTGCTCAACTTCCTGACCGTTCTGATCGGCGAAGGTCGTGAAGCGGTACATAGGCCCTATCGGCGCGAAATTGGCGGCCGCCGTCAGCTCGGGGCTCGTCACCTCCTCGGCCCGTATGTCGCTCACCCCGGCGGGAATGGCCGCCTGGGGTATGGCCAGGACCGCTTTATCGAACTCTAGCGTCACGTCGGTCGGCGTCGCGGGCACCGTGACGTCCGTGACGCCCACTACCGCGCTGGCGCTCCTCTCGGGGCCCACGTTCCCCGCGTGGTCTATGGCCACGACGGTGTAGCTATAGCTCGTCCCATCCGTGAGGTCGCTGTCGTAGTACTCCAGGCCTGTCGTCTCGCGGTCCTGCCCGTCGGGCCAGGCCGGGTTGCGCTTCAGACGGTAGAGCACCGTGTCGTCGCTCGCCGTGAGCCACTTGACCGTCACGCTTCCGTCCGCGCTCACCGCCCGCAGGTTCGGCGGCGCAGGCGGCGGCACCGTGTCCACCGTCCAGCTCGCCGTCTCCGGCCGCTGGTTCCCGGCGCGATCCACCGCTACAATCACCGCCGTGTGCTGCCCGTCCGCGAGCTTCGGCGTTTGATACGGGCTCGTCCCCGCGCCCAGGTCCGTTCCGTCGACCCAGACCTCGTACTTCGCCACCCCGCTCGTCGCGTCCGTCGTCGCGAAGCTCAGAGTCGCGCTCGGGCTGTTCGTGAAACCCGGCGTATACTCAGGGCTGACCTCTACCGTGAAGCCCGCAGGCGGCGTCGAGTCCTCGATGAACGATACCGTGGTCGGGCTCGAGACGTTCCCCGCCGCGTCCGCCGCCACTGCCGTAACCGTGGCGCTCCCGTCGGGGAAGGGCAGCGTCAGCGTGTAGCACCCGCTTATCAGCGGCGCGGCGATCCTGTCGATCGTCACCGCCAGAGGACTCGCGTCGCTCGCTCTCGCGCGGACTGTCACCGGCCCGCTCAGGTAACTCCCCGCCGCCGGGCTCGCTATGCTCACCGTCGGCGCTATCGTGTCCCGATTGACCGTCAGCACCTTCGTCACGCTCCGCCCCAGCGTGTCCTTCGCCGTGACCGTGATCTGGTTCGGCCCCTCGACGAGCTGCACCGCCCGCTGCGAGATGAAGGTAGAGCCCTCCACCTCGGCTGCCTCGCTGTTCACGTACACCCGCACGCTGCCCGCGCCGACGCATCTGCCCGACACCACCACGCTCGCATCGCGCAGGTACGGCCGCGAGGGCGAGTCGATCGTGATGCTCAGATCACCCACATAGCGCACCACCTTCGCGATCGCGAAGGCCACGAGTCTTCCATTCCCTCGCAGCCTTGCCTCTATGCGCTTGAGCGACAAACCTGGATCTGCGGGCATCGTTATCGCGAAGCGACCGCTTCGGTTCTCCACCTTCTGCCCGTCCATAGACAGCACGAAGCCCGGCGGGCAGAAGCCCGAGATCGTCACCGTCGACGAGGCCGTCGCGAACAGCCCGCCCTTATCCAGCCGGAGCACCGGCTGGCCGTCTGAAGTCACGACGATCGTGTCGCTCCCTGTCCGACCCGTGGCATCCGTCGCAACGGCGGTGACGAAGGTCGCGCCCGAAATCGTGTCGTCCCGGGCCCGTACCGCGAACCAGTTCCCTCGCTGCAGGGTCTTCGCCCCGTTCACCGTCACCGTAGCGCTAGGATCGTCGACGTAGCCGAAGACCGCATCGGGCCCCACGGCCCAGCCATGCTCGTTCGTCGGGTACCGAATCGTCACCGTCGGCGCCCGATCGGCACTCGGACTCGCCCAGAGCTCGATCTCCGTCGGTCCCGGCGAGCCCTGCACCCTGACCGCGTCGATGCTCTGCTCGCAGGCGTAGCGGAGGTAGCCACCGTTGTCCGTCGCCGGTTCCAGGCCATGCCATGTCCCCTGGCTATGGACCTCGACTGTGGCTCCGGCCAGACCCCTGCCGTACAGATCGAGGTAGCGTCCGAAGACCGTCCCCGAGAGCTGATACACGATCGGGTTCGTCGCGTCGCGGCCCGTGAATATCGAGCCGTCGCCCAGCTCGTCGAAGCCTACGCTCAGCATCCCGTCGGTGTCGGCCCCGCGGTAGCGGCAGAGGATCACCGACGCACCAGCCGTCGGCAGCGTCGCGCGTATCCAGTTCGCCCCGGCTTCCATAAGGGAGGCTGCGGCCGAAAGCTCGTAGCCCACCGCCCCCCCCGTGATCCTCACCCGCTGGGCCGTCGCGTCGAAGCCGTTCACCTGGCAGGCAAGCTGCGGCCCGAGGTCGGCCGTCGTCTCGATGTCCACCACGCCGGATGAGGCCGCGTCGAGATCAAGCTCATAATCCCGCGCCAAACCCGCATCGGAGCCGATGTCGTTGGCGATCGTGTAACTCCTGCCCACCGGCCCGCCCGTACCCCACAGCTCGATCTCGCCTATCTGGAAGTCATCGAAGCCCCCGTCGCTCGCCTCGATCCGAAAGCGCGTGGACGAGATGCCACTCGCCGCCAGCGCCGCCACCGCCCAGCCCCCGTCGGCCGCGGTGGTCACGCTCCCGAGCGTCACCCAGCCCTTCGAGGTCTGTGCGCTCAACGTGAGCGTCCGCACCGTCTCCTTCGGCGTGTATACCCTGATCTCGTCGACGCATCGCGCCTCGTCGTACTCGTAGACCACCGAGGGCCAATTATCGTTCCAGCCGCGCGGATCGCCCCGCGACAGCTCGTACTCCTCTCGCTGTTGCTGCAGAAGCTCGCTCCGCAGCCCCGAGTCTCGCGACCAGCCGAAATCATCCGTGTCCCGAGACCAGCCCCAGTTCGTCCGCGGATTTCCGTCGCACAGCGCCTCCGCGCGATAGAAAAAGTCGGGCCGATTTTCTTCCCCAACGCACGCGGGCCGCATCACCCGAGACAGCTCGCCTGCGGCGAAGCCCTTTACCGCGATATCGTACATGCGCACGCCGCTCCCCGCGAAGCGCAGGGCCACCTCGTCCGTGGCGACTCGGTCGGCCGAGCAGTCGATCCGCCAGCTCCCGCCCCCGACCTTTACGGCTGGCGCCGCGATGGGCTTCCATGTACCATCCTCGAAGTATTCCGCCCGGACACTTGTCCCCGAATCCAAATCGGCCTTCATCTCGATCGAAGTCAGGAGGTACTCCGTATCGAGCGTGAGGAGCGCCGATGCCTTCCCCGCGTTCAGCGCAGGTTGCCACGCCGTGCTCTGGTCGCCGTCCACCGCCAGCACGATGTTCGCCTCGCTCGGATCCACCGTCGCCGAGGCGGCGCTCGTGATCCTCGCAATCCGGATTGTCTGTGCCGACACCGCGCCAAGCGCAGCTACGGCAACAATCACAGCCATCGCTGCGCGCTGAATCCTGATTTTTCGCATCGTCGTTCCCCTGCTGGCCATTTTCATTGATTAGTCGTCGTTCCCGAGAGCGCATTTATGCCCGCGACATCGAGCACCGTTCCCGTCGAGGCCTGGTAGTACGCGTAGGTGTTATCCGCAAAGCGGCTGTTCGTCACCTTCGGCACGCCGGCCGCCTCTTCCTTGATTGCGTAGCCTGCGTTGCCCGTGAAGGCGCAGCCATCGATGGTCACGCCACTCGGCGCCAGCACCTGCACGCCCACGAGATTCCCGGAGAAGGTGGTGCCGGAGATAGTGCAGCTGCCTGTGCTGTCCACCGCCACGCCCTGCACCGCGGCCGATATCAGGATCCCGGTCGATCCTCCCTCGATGCTGCAGGTCCCTCCGATGCGCAGCCCTCCCCAAATCCCGCCGCCCCCGTCCAACGCCGATCCGTCCTGTACGACGAGCGTACCTCCGGGCGCCACCTCGATCCTCCAGGCTTCGATGTCCGTGATACTCGCCCCCGCAGGCACTCCTACAGCGCTCACGTGGCATGCGGCAATTGTCAGCGTGATGCCATCAGGCACCGTCACAGTCCCGGTCAGGTTCTGCGTCCCCGTCCAGGTTTCGTCCGTATACAACTGACCCTTCGAGGTGTTCTTCACCACGACGCTCGTGCTCGCCGTGCTCGTCACACCCCAGACATCGGTCACCTGTGCCGAGAGCCGATACTGGCTCCCCGTGGCGCCGGGGAAGGGGTATGCGGGAGGCTCGTTCGAGCTCGAGCCCGGCGTGTAGGTGTAACCACAGCTCGCTATCGCCGCTCCCGAAGCGATATCCGTCACCGCCCAGACGACCGTATAGGGCCCATCTGGCCCGTCATCCGCCAGGGTACCGAGGTTCACGCTCGTCCCGTCTCCGGCCATCCCCAGGCACAAGCTCACGGGCTTCTTCGAGGTCGTCTCGATCTGCTCGGGCAGGCTGATGGCTACCGGCTCGTTCACCCGGATCGTAGCCATCGCTTCCTCGCTCACGCCGTTGGAATCCTCGGCGCTGATCGTCACGTCGTAGTTCTCGTACATCCCCGGATTCGTGAGGAAATTCAGGTTGTAAGTCCCGTTCGATAGGCTCGCAGACAAGCTGTCGCTCGAGCTCTGCGTCACCGATACGCCACCTACCGCGATCCCTGTGCCGTGCACCGTCACCGTCCCGCTCACGCTCATGCTGCCGGTTGCCCCGATGATGTAGCAGGGCAGCGATACACTCGCCTGATCCGCGGGCATCGCGCTTGACCCCAGGTCTTTCGGTAACGACACCACCGACGCGCCGTTTGGGTCGAGATCAAGCTCCCAGCGCCCCTGCGAAGCCGCCTGGGACCGGTCCAGAACGATGTCGCACATTGGCTTCGCCGCATTCCCCGCCGCGTCCTCCACGATCGCCGTGAAGGCATAATTGCCGTCTTGACTTGCAGGCAGACTCCACGGCAGCGCGATGCTCAAGAGACTTACCGGCGAGCTCAGGTCCACGATGAGCTCGCCTCCTCCCTGCAGCGCCGCCTGTTCCTCGGCGCTCATCGTCAGAGCACTTGTAGTGGGAACACCGTTCACAACGCTCACCTGCTTCGTCACGACGCTCGTCGGCTCGGAGAATTGCTGTGTGCTCGTCCCGATCGTCTCGCTCGAGACGTACAGCCTGATCCGCTGCACGCCCGTCTCGGCGTCCTGGCAGTTTATCGTGAAGCTGAAGTCGGGGCTCGTCGTGTAATTCACGAGCATCGGAGTGCCCTTCGAGCTTGTCACCAGCCGCCCGAAGGAAGTCACCCAAGGCGAGCCGGTGTCGAGCACGACCGAGTACGATCCAACCGCGGAAGCGACGATCGGAGAGACGAGGCTCGCTGCCGTCTCCGTGTAGCCGATTCCGAAGCTGTCGGTCGCCGTCCTCTTGCCTGCGCTCGTCGTGGGATACTGACTGAGCAGCTCGCCGAGCGTCATACCGTCCGTCAGCTGCGCCGCGGCCGTCCCGTCCGTGAGGTGCCAGGCGATCGTATCGCCGTCCACGTCGCCCGAACCGACGTATACGATTTTCATCGCCCCGGCTGAGCGCGGATCGCCCGTGATCCTGTTGCAATACAGCGTCATCGGAGTGCTTTCCGATCCGCCGAGGGTCGCGACCCGATTCCCGGCCCCATCCACCACCGCAAACTCGAGATCGGGAGGCGTGTCGGAAATGACGACTGGAGTTGGACCCTGGTAGGTGCCCAGGCCGCTTTGGTCGCTCGTCGCTATCACCGAGATAACGTAGGAAACTTGCTTGTGCGCGAATGCGCTGCCTGCAGGGATCACATCGGTAATGACATAATCGCCGCCCTGAAGCCCCAGACTCGAATCGACAGGAATTTCCCACGATCCGTCGGCCGCGTAGCTGCCGATCGTAGGAGCGGACGAGCCTGAAAATCCGGACACCGCACTCGTTCCAGTGCCGATAGTCCGCGCAATCTTGAGCATCTCAGTCCTGTCCGGAGCAAGCGTGTCTGAAGGGATGCCCAAGCTCGCGATGTAGCCGCTCCGCGTCCCCGCCGTGCCGTAGACTATGGAACCGAGGCTCACACTGCTCTTCGAGATGTCTTGCAGTATGCTGACCGTGACGGGTACGGGAGGGCAGGTGACCCCAGTATTGCTTGTCGCCGTGATGTTTAGCTTCACCGACGATGCACCCGAGGGCACGAGCGAGGTAATATCGATGGGTCCTTGATAGCTCTTTGTCAAACTCTGCGGATCGAGGGTGATCGTCTGAGCAGCCGAGCCGGACTGCACCGACACCGTGATCGTACTGATGCCGCTTATCGTCTCGGTCACCACCGGGCTGATGGAGAGCGCGCTCCCCGCGGCGAGATGGATGCTTGAGGGGATGGTCACGATGGGAAGAGTGGAATCGGAAACGAGGTAGTACGGGCCGAAGCTGTCCTGATTGCCGACCTTGTCCGTCGCTTCGAGCGTCGCCTGTTGGACTTGGTTGGTTCCGCTCACTGTGGCGCTAATTGTTTCCTCGGCCGCCGGATCTACATTTCCGTAATCGTTCTCTACGCCGCCGAAGGATATCGTAGATAAGCCGACGCCAGGATCGGAGCAGGTGGCCGAAAGAGAAAAGCTCCCTGAGTTCTGCGAAAAATAGTATGTTCCGGATTGGGTGGGCGCGTCGCCAATCATGATCTGGCTTGCCGTCGGCGCCGATATATCGTTCGTTATCGTGAAAGGAATATCGGTAGTACCATCGATATATGTTGTTGTGGTTCCTCCACCCCCGTTTTTGCCTCCGCCTCCTCCTTCTCTGACGCTATGACATGCTTGAATTGTCAGGGTCGCGGATGTATCCGAGCGGGTCAGGTAATAGTCGCCGCCAGCAGCCAGGGTTTGGCTGACGCCGCCGATTGAAGCGACATAGTATTCGGAACCACCAGAGATAGAGCAATGGAAGTACCATTGGTACTTCCCCTGCGAGTCCGAGATGTAGATAGAATTGGTGTTCGGCTTGCGGTAGGGAAGCCGCGACGATCCGATCGATATATCGAGAGTCAAATTGTAAAACTGAGGCACCGCCCCCGGCAAGGCCAGAAAGGAATAGGATGTATTCCGGCTCTCCGCCCCCCCACCTCCGCAGCCCAGAAGGAGCATGGCAAACAATGATCCAATTAAGGAATAAACAATGATTTTCTTCTGAAATCCCATGTCGTCCTCACACTGCGTTTTTTCAAGACAAGAGCGATGTTTCAACAAAGGCAAAGCCGGAAGAATTCAATTCTGCTATAAATTTTGCTGATCGCAAAGTAGGCTACCATCGCCCCTCCATCCTGTCAAGAAAGTTTAAGAACCGGCGAGGAATGTTTAGTGTACGAGACTTTATGCTTGCGGTTTTTGCCGAGGCTCAGCTATAGTGACGATTAACGTGGAGGATGGATGTTTCGATACGCGAATCATGGCAGATTTGCCCTTAGCCTGCTATTTGCGCTCTATCTGCTTGACATTGGCGCTTGCGCTATGTGCCTGTGGGATTTTGTGCGATTCGAATATCAGACGCTTGGTCTCCCGCAAGACCGATTTGGATTGTCCGCCGAGCAACGCCTGCGATGGGCGGAAGCGACAGAGCACTATTTGCAGCGTGGCGATAATATGGTCGAGCTCGGCTCCCTCAGATTCTTTGACGGTACGACCGCGTTCAGTCAACGCGAGCGAGCGCACCTCTGGGACACCCATCGTCTCCTGGTGAGAGCTCATCTGATTTTCTATATAGGTACCGCCTTGATCACCCTTGGTGGGACACTTGCGGCAATAAAGCGGGCGCGCAGGCTCTTCTGGAGTGTGCTGAAGATAGGTTCATGCATGGCCTGTTGCATCATCGCCGTACTCGCGCTGTCCCTCCTCCTCGACTTTCGCATCCTCTTTAATGCTTTTCATACATTGTTCTTCAAGAGCTCGTCGTGGATTTTCTACGACACTGATACGCTCCTTCGCCTTTTTCCACTTCGGTTTTGGCGAGATGCCTTTCTATGCTACTTCGCGATCATACTTGCCTTTGGTTCCGCCGTCTCCCTCGTGAGTAGAAAGCTCAGCGGAGGAACTCACTTCGAAAATGAAGCATCGTGCAAATAGTCTTGTCCCGCAATTTTTTAACACTCAGGAGGCGGTACGACGTCAGTTTTTCATGCCAACGTTCGCGAGAAGCCGGCGATCACGAGTCCGGTTCTGACTCAGGTGAATAAGGGAACACCAACCCGCATTCTCGACTAGATGGGTAAACCAGAGACGATTGTGGGGTAGCCTGCGATATGGTACAAGGTTCGGCTGTGGGACAGGACGGAAGGCTGGGTGTTCGGCGCTTTCGTGGACATGGGGAAGTGATTGCTTGATTATAACCGGGCGGAGCGCGGCCCGTTCCGTCCCGTGCGGATATCGATCGGAGGCTGCGCGGTGTCGTCGTTTTTGGCGGGGTACGCGGATACTCTTCTCTTCGTCGCCCTCGGTCTGCCGCTGGCATTGCAGGATGCTAAAGACTATAGCGTTTCACGGTCTCTCCTCGTCGGCGTGTATGCGCTGTGGCTCGTTCCGGACCTGCTGCTGGGGCGGGAGGGGAGGCTTGCGGCTGCGGCGATCGCGCTCTTGCTCGGAGGCCTCTTCTTGCGTATGCTACCTGAGCGGCTCGGCGAGGCCGACGTAGTTTTCA
>Ga0307376_10004120_pt1 | contig 13397 bp, 30 predicted proteins | sample TR2MG_FD_202536 | JGI IMG/M metagenome (GOLD analysis project Ga0307376, IMG submission 202536) | Soil microbial communities from Risofladan, Vaasa, Finland - TR-2 | ecosystem: Environmental > Terrestrial > Soil > Coastal area > Acid sulfate soil | place: Finland: Risofladan, Vaasa | collected...
TTTCTTAGCTACATTATGTGACGACTATGACATGACTAAAAAAGCAAGAAGAAGTAAAACTAAAACTTTCTTCAAATTAGTTAAAGATGGAGAAGAAGATATTTATACAATTCCATATTCGTACACAGAAAATATTGAAAGACAACTAAAAGCTAAATATGGTGAAAATCTTATCAAAGTTTATTCATAAAACGGAGAATTTAAAATGTTAGAACTAATCACATACTATCTTATCTTTTGTTTTGTAGCTTTTTTGCTTTGCTTTTTAGCCCGCTCAAAATCTGACAAAACATATAAAGTAAACGGATATAAAATAAGATACAATTCATACTATAAAACATGGCAAACTTCACATGATGAAATTGGTGTCTGTGAAGAGTTTAAGAAGCTCAAAGAAGCTAAAGAATATTGTAGGAAAGGATAATGAAAATTCAAGAGATAGAAGCAAACACTATGTAAAATATCCTAGCAATCTTACTCATTACAGAGAGCAATAATTTAAAAGTCACATTGAAACATAAATGATATATGTTAGAAGTAACCAAAACGGAGCAATAACCAATGTTTACAGGCTACAAAAAACCATCTGGCATAAAAAGAACTTCAGTTACACAACTAAACAAGTATACTTTAATTTTTCGCAGATTGTATACTGATAGCAATGAATTAGTTTGCCATCACATACAGAACGACGAAACAGAAGAATTAGAGGCTAGCTTTTCAGACTTGAAAAAAGCCGTTAAATGCTACGAAGAAGAATACATGGATTTTGTAATACTAACACAAGAAGATAGAGATGCAATAGACATGGTTGACTGGGTAGATACAGCATCTAAACAAGAAATGCTTTCTCATCTTGCGCTTAAGTCTGAAGAGGAACTAAGAGAACTTTTACAAGATTAATTTAAAAGTCACATTGAAACATAAATGATATATGTTATAAGTAAACAAACCAAAACGGATAAGGACAATGAATGCGGATGAATTAGAAAAGTTATTAGTTGGAAAACTAATTAAACTACAAGAGCTTTACGCCTTGTTATTAGATACTGAAAAAGCACAAAGCTACAGAGACCCTAAAGAATATTATAGGACTGTCAACCGTGATATTAAAGTACTAGAAGCAACTATTGAATTAAATCGCAAACGATACTTAATGATAAGGATGTAAAAATGGGTAGTTATTCTATGGGCTATCATTTTGATATGGTAAAGAAAGGTAAAGGCTACAGAGTCTTTACTGAAGACTTAGAGTTTAACCATGTGACACAAAAGTCTTCAAAAGAACTTAAACAAGAACTGGAAAATTGGGGACATAAAGTCACAATTGAAAAAGAGGAGTACAATGTCTAATTTAAAAGTCACATTGAAACATAAATGATATATGTTAGAAGTAACCAAAACGGAGAATGAAAAATGAAACATTTGATAACCTTAATACTACTCATGTTTTCTTTGATTACACAAGCTGAAAAAAAATATACTGTAGTTGAAATTAGAGACATGAAACACTTGGCGCTAGAAGGTAGGTCATTACAAAAGTCAATTGACAAAATACAGAAAGAATTTGACGACTTACCAAAAGTTGAACTCGCATTTGAAGAAGCGACATATAAGGTCAGCAAGATTCAAGACGCTAAATTAAGAAATGAATCTTTACAAAAAATAAAAGAAGAAAAAATCGCACTGAAATTTAAGATTAAAAAACTAAGAATTGAACTAAGAGACAAAAAAAGACGATACGATAAGGTGTTGGATGCCTTTAATGAAATTGTAGGTAAATAAAAATGAAACGTTTCACCTTAATAGAATTACTCGTTGTAATAGGAATAATTTCTATATTGGCAACATTGATAATCCCTAGCTTAAGCAAAGCTAGAGACAAAGTTAAAATGGGAGTATGTATAAACAATCTATCTCAAATAGGCAAAGCCAATGCAATGTATTTAATGGATGGCGAAGACATTTTCCCCGTCCCTCCAATCGGTGCAAGTCAAACTTGTTACGGATGGTTTGGAAAGAAAGGCACTCATGGAAATGGTGGTGGAAATTTTGAAATAGAACAAAAACCACTTAACATATATTTAGATATAACAGAAAACAATAAAGACAATAATGTCGCCGTATGTCCTAACTCTAATGGTCATGCTTTAAACTCAATCGGCTCGTCTTATATGGTAGCGTCAAGAAGTGATTGTCACGGTGATTTAGACGGAGCATCAAGCAAACAATATCTAGGAGCTATCAATCACCCTACAGTACAAGTTTTAGCATCTTCTTTTTTAGGTTTTCACTTTTCACAATATGGATGGAGTAATACTTCTCATCAGCCTAAAAATGATTTACATTCTTATGGTAAAGGAATTTTCCCTTATGTCTTTATAGATGGTCACGCTTTATTTATGAAGATACAACGCTCTGAAGGAGTGAGAAACAACGGCGACCTTTCAAGGGACCCTGTATGGTTTCAACGAATTGATTGGACAAATATAAAATAGGAATAAAACAATGGTTACAATAGAAAGAAATAAATGCTTTGTATCTATATTTCAAAGCTTCAAACATAGTCAAGACCTTGTTGACTATCTTATCGACAACGGCAATTTTGAACGCTCTACAGTTGAGAAAATAGCCAAAGAAGCATTTGACGCTGAGTCGGCAGAAAAGATAATTGATAAATTTATCATTACTCAAATGTACAATGAAAGAACTAAACATGAAAAAGCTATTGAATCTATAAATAAAAAAATACTTTCTCGTAAAATAAAACGCCCATAAATGATATGTTATAGGTATATAAACGGAGAACATGACAATGTTTGATAAATTTAAAATTGAAATACAAAGTAATCTATCTATTAGATTAAAAGAAGTCGAAGAAAAGTTTAATCGTCTAATGAAGAATAAGGATGCGAAAAAAATATTCCGTGCTCTTCGCAAATTAGATAAACAATCAAACGTTGAGTTCTATAAGCTGTGCGATACAATTATGATAACTAATTTCGACTCCATTGAAGGCATGGAATCTATCTTATCATTTATTAGTAATTTCATTGACGATTCTTTTTTTAAATTAGAAGAAAATTTAGATGCAAAAACATTTAAGATGAACATTGCTACACGCTGTGGAATCTCAATGGAAAAGTTTGAAAATTCATATAATCCTGAATATAACTTAGTAGGAGGTGGAGACAACGGCATAAGTACTAAAGAATTAATCGAACATATCAATTTATTAATCAAAAAAGAAAACGATTGGGTAAAAAACATGAGGAAAATATTAGGCAATTAGCATGCACGTAAATGCGCTTCCACGTAAATGACATCATACACGTAAACGCACTTCCACGTAAATGACATACACGTAAATGCACATATAAGGAAACATACATATAAGTACACATACATGAGAAAAGATTTAAAAGTCACATTGAAACATTAAAGATATATGTTATAAGTAATAACCAACACAAGTAAAAAGTCCAAACATCATGGCAACTCAAGTATTGAGATAACCACAACGGAGAATGAAAAATGTAACGGCTAACATGCGAAGCTTATGCATCTAAGCAAAATAAAAACTTTTCCCCTTTAACATAAAAATCCATCAGTCCAAAGATGGGAGCCAATAAAAGGTAACTATGAGACACATTAGAAGCCCACCAACTTAATGACAAAAACATATTAAAATTTTATAAGGAGTGTAGCAGCTCCTTTTTAACCACAACTTAGAGAGATATAAAATGATACGCAAAGTAAAATACATCGTAATAACTGACAAATTTGGAGATGAATGTCCTATCATTTTTCCCGAAACAATAATACACAAAGATATGGCAATGAGTCAACAGAGAATGATGGGTAATAGTTGTAAAATATTATCTGGCGGATTTGTTTCAATTGAAGATTCACCAACAGAAATTGAATATAATTATGCAAGTGTTAATCATAAACTATTTGCCTATGGAAAATCTGATTCCCTAGGACTCGAAGCAAGAGAAGAAGATACAGAACTTTTGAATAGAATTTTTTACGGCAGAGAGCTTAAGTAAAGCACTCATACTCTAACATGGCGACCAATCAATAATTTAAAAGTCACATTGAAACATAAATGATATATGTTAGAAGTAAACAAACCAAAACCGAGAATGAAAAATGAAAGATTGGATAGTGAATGAAATAACTGGTGAAATTTTTCATAAAAAACAACTAGTCCTATTTCTATATAATTTAGTTATTGATGCAAATGATTACGACATGTGCTTACAGACCGCAAAAGGAGAATTTTTCGAGAATTGCGGTGGTCACGGCGAAGGGTATATAATACAAAATATTCCTAACGATGAATTTTCAGACGAGCATAAAACACTCTGTGAACAACTTGGAAAATATCTCAATGACTACGAATACACGCTAGATGAATTTTTAAAGCTACCACAGCAATAAACACAATATAGATAAGGTGACAATGGCCAAGTTTAAATGATTCAGCTCAGCCTTATCTTTTTCTAAAGTCACATTGAAACATAAATGATATATGTTAGAAGTAAACAAACCAAAACGGATGAAGACAATGAATGTAGATGAACTATTAAAAACTAGCAAAGTTCTAAATGTTAATAACTTAGTTAAAAAGTTAAAAGATAAAGCTTATACTTGCGATGGTGAATTTAATAGAATAACAATTCTTGTAAATTGTACAACTTGGTATGAAACGCCTAAAAAACATCAGCTTACAATAAATTTTGACTATGATACAGTAGACGTCTATGTCGCTCATGATACCTTTATTAGTCCTTTAAACAATATAAGCTTAAATGTTATGCGTCATATTAAAGATGGTAAAAGCGTTGAAAAAGATGAATTGTTACCTTCTGAAGAATTCAAAAAGTATATTAAGAAACTTAAAAAAGCTTTCCCCCACACTGAGATAGTCTTGTTTGGTAGTATGTGGGATAAGTGGAAACTTTAAAAGTCACATTGAAACATAAATGATATATGTTAGAAGTAAACAAAACGGATGAAGACAATGGATAACGATAACGATAACGATAACGATAACGATAACGATAACGATTACAACTATATGCTTCTTAGTAGGCTGCAAATGGACTGCGAATATTTTATCAACACAACACAATATATTAATCATTTGTGGGCTGGTAATGTTAAAGACCAAATTTTCGAAATGAAAAAACTTTGGCTGCAACTTAATAAAAAGCCTCAATGGTTGACTTTCCAACAAATTATTGACTATGGAAAGAAAATGAATAAACTAACTGTAAATACAAACGGATAAAATTATCATGGGTAAAAGTCTTGAAAGCAGATTAAGAGATTTAGAGTATAAAGAAACTAAACTAAATCTAAAAGTTGAATGTTGCAAAGATAGCGAAAAAGAAGGCGTACAATTAGCCCTTATGCAAGTCACAGATGATATTTTTATGCTTAAAGAAAAAATCGCAAAGAGAAGAGATTAATAAAATGAAAGCATTCATAACAATAATTGAAAAGAAAACAGCTCGAATTATTCAAAATAGAGTTTTATTTAACTTACAAGGCGATTGCTCTGAATTGAATAACCTTATCAAAGAATTACAAACTGTTAAAAGTACAGTAAACGAATGGACTAATAAAGCTGGACTAGCATTGAAAGACGTTGATGTTGAAATTGAAATTAAAGAATTACAAAACTAATTTAAAAGTCACATTGAAACATAAATGATATATGTTATAAGTGTAACATCTAAATTAACCTAAACCGAAACGGAGAACACCCCATGAGTAAAGGCGATTTAATGAAGTTAGTTCTATCTAAAGAAGAACTAAACTATTGTGACTCTGCTATCCCTCAATCACTTTGGAATACTTGTGATACAAGCTTACATGTTTATGACTGTAAAAATAATAAACTTGTCAACCTTGCAGAAAGACTTGTAACAAGTGGCAAGCTGCAAGAAATCTTAGATGAAAAAGAGCATACCGAATATCTTTTTAAACATATTAAAAGAAAATTCGAGCTACAAGACAAATCAGATAATGAATTATTTATGCTCGCTCATCAAAAGTAAACTACAACGCCCCTTAATTGGGGCTATAATTTGGAATGCACTATCATGAAAAAATATACTTTTAAACATAAACAAAATGTGCTCTTTGTTACTAATGCAGAAGATGAAAAACAAGCATTGCAATTTGCAAAGGCTGAAGGCGCTTTTGAAGAGGTAGATAGAATCGTTGTCGGATTTTATGACAATCACCCTTCTATCACTGTTATCGTTGACGCAATCGAAGAGGATAATAAAAATGAAGACTAGAGACAAAGAAAGACTAACCGCATTAGTTATTATATTAGTTGGAGCTGTATTGTTATTAGTTTCAACTAAAGCGCCAAGACCACTTGCAGATGGCATAACAGAATTTTTTACACCAACTGTACAAGCCCCGAACTTAAACTCCAACGATAAAGAACAAAAATAATTTAAAAGTCACATTGAAAGCCGAATGATATATGTTATAAGTAACCAAACCAAACGGAGAATTTAAAATGGCTAAACAACTAACAAAAAAAATAGGTGGACAAATTATTGTAATGAGCGATGAAATAGGTAAAATCATTAATCAAAGTAAATCTAAAATCTTAAGTATCTTGTCAAGTGATAAAAGAGCTAACAGTATAAATAGTCTAAGTATTAAAATTGAAAAAGTATTCAATGACCATAAATATTTTTGGACGCTTGGAATGAATGCACAGCAATTAGCAAAATATGTAGTGTCAGATAAAGATAAAAAATATCTCTATGATTTAAGTGAAAAATTATCAAAGTCATATAAAATAATTTAAAAGTCACATTGAAAGCCGAATGATATATGTTATAAGTAAACCAAACCAAACGGAGAAAAAAATGGACACTCAACTTAAAAACACTTTCGGCAAAAAAGCAAAAAACCTTCAACCAACTACCAAACTAACTAATCAGGAGATTAATGAGAAAATACTAGAAACTAGAGTTAATCACGGTTTTATTTCTATTAAAGGATATACAACCGCAAAAGGAGACGTTTGTAATTACTTAGTTCAACCTTTAGGCGATGGTGGTTATATAAGAATAGTTAAAGAATCTTTAGAACAAATTGACGCAATTAAAAACAATAACTTCACAGAGGATATTTTCAAAAAAGCTATAGAAGAAATGAAAGTTTCTTTTAATAAAACTCTTAACGATGAACATAACAGAACTGATAACTATTCAAAGGAGACAAAAGGTTTTTATTCACATGAAGAAAATGATGCAATCTATGTTAAAGACATTGTAATTGTCAAAAGAGAACAACTTGTAAAAGGAGAACATAAACAAGTTAAAAGCGCAGAAAAAACACTTGCTAAACAATATTTAAGAAATAATTTACCAATTGGAAAATACCAAGGAACATTTAAACTAGATAAGGATAAATTCGAGCAGATAACATTTAACAAAACGTCAATCATTAACCTATAAACTATAAGGGGGCTTCGGCTCCCTTAAAAGGCATCATGAACAAAGCTATCAAAGAAACAATTAAAGCTATCAGTAATATTGATAAAAGAATTATAGAAGAAATGAAAGAACTAGAAAAATTAAATAATAAAAAATACATCAGGCACTCATACTCTAACATCGTAACCAATCAATAATTTAAAAGTCACATTGAAACATAAATGATATATGTTAGAAGTAACCACAACGGAGAATGAAAAATGAAAACTTCTGATAAAATAGAATGGGTAATTTGCTCTAACAATTATCCTAACAACATTTATTCCGCACCTTCTGATACTAAGCAGCAAGCTATCTATAAGGCTGACCAATTTGTCGCAAAAGGAACTTTTACTTCTTATGAAATAATGACATTTGACGAATTCTTTAAAAGAAAAGCTGAAAGACTATTAACTCCAATCGCTGAAACTACTGAAGAAAACTATTATGACCATTTAGAATGTTTACCGCCTATGAATTGGGGAATTAACAAAGGTGTCAATTCTTTCTTTATGTCTGAATTTACAGACGGGAATTATACTCAACAATACGCCAAAAAGAATGACAAATATTATTCTAAAACAGTTAATTATTTTGACAAAGAAACTTGGATAACAAACGAAGAAATTAATGCATGCACGTAAAGCGCATTCACGTAAGTGCACTTACACGTAAATGACATCATGCACGTAAATGCACTTACACGTAAATGACATCATGCACGTAAATGCACTTACATGTATATTAGTTTACATGTAAGCGCATACATGAACAATTGAAAATAACTTAAAAATAAATACGGTGGATACAATGAGTGAAGAAAAAAATAACAAACTACTTGGAAATCAAGTTTTACATCAAGACCCAATGAGCCAAGCTATTTGGCTTAAAAATCGTATTGCCATTATTAATGATGCAATAAGCGTACAAAAAACAATAGCTAAATTAGATACATGTAATTTAGCAAGAAATTTTAAAACTAAAAGTCAAAGTCAAATGATTGGTTTAATGGAAAGGTATGACAAATCAAATAATAAACTATGCGTTTTAAAAGAGTTGAAAAATGAACTTGAATTTCTTTATCGTAACCAATTAAACGAAGTAATTACAAACGCATAAAAACAATTTTTCTTTGTAGGCATGCAAAGCTCCGCAACACATATGTATATACATGAACGCATATTTAACCGTATGCCTCATGTGTGTATATACCTTACAGCTTTAAAAATAATATAGGATTAAAATAAAATGATACTATCTATAATTCAATTCCTCATGGCTACTCATTGTAGCTCACCTATGGCATATTCAATGGAACCCGTTCAAACAATCGGCAAAAAGAAAAACAAAAAAAGAAAACTAGAAAGACAAAGAAAAAGAATCGCTAGAAAAAAATAAATCTCCAACCATACCTGCACCTATAATCCAACCGCTAAAAATAACAAACTTTCAAAAGTCACATTGAAACATAAATGATATATGTTATAAGTGTAACATCGAAATTAACCTAAACCGAAACGGAGAACACCATATGTCACATTGCATACTAGAACACGACAAAGGCGCAGTTGGATTCACAAGCATTTTAGGAAAAACTTGGCACGGCGTTGAAAGCTATAAACATTTTGACGGTTCAATCAATATCGAAATGGCCGAAAGAATCGCCGACTATGAAGTTATTAAAATGCCTTTGTATATGAAACAACCGCTCGAAAACGGCCTAACCATTAACAAGGCAGTGCCAAAGGCTTATTGTCTTTACCGTCCCGATACGCAAACTATTTTGCACCCTAATGTAGGGGAACGATACGAAATTGTTTCTAATATGGAAATGCTTGGATATTTGAGGGGCATTTTTTCCGACTACAAAAATCTTGTTATTGAAAGTATTGGAACGTTGAACAATGGCCAAAATCTTTTTGTTAATCTCAATGTGGCTCAACATAATGTCAAAGGTGATGAATCACCAACGGTAACCCGCCTTATGTTTACTAATGCATACGGTGGTAAAACTCTTACAGCTTGTATACATCAAACAAGAGTAGTTTGTATGAATACTGTAAGAGTTGCAACCGTGCAAGGCAAAGCAAACGATACTTTGAAACGTTTTAAGCATACAAAAAATGTAAGTTTGAAAGTTGAAAACCACGTTGTAGACCTTGCGTCAATCGTCGGCGAAGTACATGAACACAACTTAGTTTTAGACCAATTAGCGGAATCTATGATTAATACTGAATATGTTAATTCTTTTCTTGAAAACATGTTTCCAACTAAAGGAAAAGAAGGGAGCGGATTAACAAAGGCAAAAAACAAGCAAGATGCTGTTTTAAATATCTTTGAAGGTAAAGACGATTTGAAAAGCCTTTCAAATAGCCGTTACAAGCTACTGAATGCCGTTACTGACTATACATCTAATCAGATGTCATTGAGCGACGACGCTGGAAAGCGCTTTATGGATGTTGCTCAAAGTGGTAGCGGTGACAAGCTTAACCAAATGGCTTTACAACTCTTAACTGTATAACAACTCTTAACAAAGAAGGCTTAACCGCCTTCTTTCTTTTTTTTTGACTACTCTATATAGCACTCATAATCTAACCAGTAGAATTACCGCCGATTTAAAAGTCACATTGAAACATAAATGATATATGTTATAAGTGTAGTCAATCAATTTAAAAATAATCGGAGTTTCAAAATGTCTCAGTCAAAAATCAGCCTTCAAGTTAAAAGAGAATTCAACGGACAAGACACCGAAAGAGTTATGCGCCTTAGTAAAACCCTTAAAATCATTATCGGCTATAAGGTACAAGCTCAATTAGACGCTCGTACAGCTATGAATGCTAGTCTTAATGATGCTGATGATTATAATATCGATGATATGGTTAGAAGCGCAGCTATGGACTATAGAAAGAAATTTTCTGTTAAGCTTGCTAAACTATATACTGAAAATCTTTTAACTCATCTTATTGAAGCTTATACTAATCCTACTATTGACCCTAGAAAAACTAATCTGCTTAGTATTGCTGATAGACTAGGCGAAGAGTGGATAACTTATAACTATGAAGAAGCTACGGCAATCGGCCTTAAGCACAGCTGGAATTAATAGGAGATATGACAATGTATAACGAGCATAAAATCAACGCCCTTGAGACTGTAGTCGAAAAAGCTATTAAATCTTTAGACAATAAAGATTTAACAGATAGACAGATTTTCTTAACTAACCTTATACAGTGTGCGACTATTGACTTAGTTAATGACTGTACAGCAGGTGGCCCGTCAACCGATTTCGTTGCAGAACTACAAGAGGAATACGCTCAGAAACAAGAAGCTGAAATGGCTGAATGGATAGCTTATCAAAATAGAAGAGAGGAGCAAGTATAATGCAAGGCATGACATTACAGCAAGCCATTGATAAAGATTATGTTGGTAGACCTATGGTTCATACTAATGTAATCAATGGCTTAAAGACTGTACGCTATCTGATGATAGACTATACTGACTACGGTGTACAGTATGGTGTATGGTCTCAGTCCTATGTACTAATAGAGGAGAAGGTATAGTATAGGGGGGAGACCCCCTGGATAATGCACAGTTATATGCACAGTTATATATACATAAAGTTTTAAATTTATTTTAATTCTTTTCAAAAAATGCCCTGGGGGTAGGCTATACCCCCCTCTTTTGTGGTGGGAGGTTACCTTGGTCGGGGGGACCCCACAGCTAGCTCTAACAAGGGGCTTTAAGGCTTCCCAGACATTTAATTTTTCCTGTAGAAACACCCCCACCCCTTTTTTATGGGCAACATCCCTAGAGGGTTCTTAGTATAATATGCCCCCTACCGATTTGAAAAATAGAGTCCCTAAAGGTATATTAAAAATAAAAGAGAGATTATTATGGTTCAAAACAAAACTATGCAAAGGCTAAAAGAAATAGATAACGAGACGTCTAAGCTATCTTCTGTAATGAACTCTCTTAATAATGAAAGAGAAAAGTTGCGAATAAAAAATCAAAAATACATACATGGTAAAAATATTCGTGAATTAAAAAAACTACTCAAAGGTTCAAATTGGCATTTTGGCGCAAGAGAAATAAAATTATCGAAAGGAATATGTGAAGATTTTATTATGTACTGCGATGAAGAATTACGATTTAGGAGAGAGGTCGCATATCTAGCAAATGAAAAAAAAATTGCACTCACAGGAATCTTTACACTGAATACAGACGGCTACTTGTCTATATCCCCTAATAAAGATGATTTGGCTGACGCTAACAACCTCAGTATATTAGTTAAAAAATATGATTTAAAATTAAACACTAAAAATTACCAAGGGATATGTGATCAATATAAAGAATATTGGCAAAGAAAAAAAGATGACTTGGCCAATGCTAATCAATTTTTAGATGAGGTAATATCTAAATAAAAAACATGTGTTTTCTGTGGGGGAGGAACCAAAATGTCAAAAAAAGACCCCCCACCCCTTTTTTCAATAGGGGGTTCCCTAGGGGGTATTTGGTATAATGCGTTTCTTAGCCAGTATAAAAACACATATAAAAATCCATATACAGAGTAATAGTATACTACACTATTATTGACAAGAAACATAATGTGATTTATATTAAATAAAAATGGAGAGATGAGATGATTATATTATTATTAATAGCGGTTTCAGTTTATCTAATTATTGAATTTTGTAGTTATGAGAATAATAGGGATAGTGAATTTGTCAAAGGCAGTAAATTTGTTAGTACTAGTTATTATGGTCAATGTATGTCATTGGAAGAAATAATTATGATAATTGAAAAGAATGAGGACGGTTCAGTATTTGACAAAGCTGCTTGGTTTTGTGTTAAGGAATTGAGTCGCAGAGAGAATCGTGAACAAGAAATAAATGAATTCATTTCTAACCTAGATGGGTTCAGTGTATAATAATATCTAAAAAGGTTTAATCATGAATAAACAAGAGCAAATAGATTCTATCAGAGATGAAATTTATGAAAAAGAAAAACTCATTCAGAAATTAGAAAATGAATTGCTATATGATATAAGTGGGCCAATTGACAAAATACTTAATGGAACAACTTGGGATTTGAATTGCTGCTACTGTCATAAAACAGGCAAATTGAAATTTTTCAGTTTAAGATTTGACAAAGACTCAACTGGTTATGATATAGCTCAAGACGTGAGCGAAATAATGGGCGGCAATTTTAATTTAAATGAAAAATACCGACTATTAGAACATGACTGGGACGTTCAAATATTTGATATTGGAGGCAATTGTACTGTAGATGAATTAAGAAATTTAGTTAAAAGATTCAGTTTAAAAATAACAATAAACAATGAAATGAAAAGACATATGCTAGAAAAGGCTGAGCTTGCTAAATCCAAACAAAGAATAAAAGATATGCATAAATTAATAAGAGATATATACAAATGAAAAAGATAGATATCAAAGAATTTTGTGATGAGGGTTATTTGCAGGAAGTCAACAGATTATTTCTTCATCCACTTGGTATGGCTTTATCAGTTATAGAAGACGATGATGGAAATTGTACATTGGGAGGTATCTGGGATTGTCGTGATGATCCTGAAGGAATGATATTCGAACATATTGACCGGAAGAAAAAGAAAAATGTCAATGACAAAATGAAAGAGAAGAAAGCATTTCGCAGAGAATCTTTAGGATTTGAAATTCAAAGAAAATAAAAAGCATGTGTTTTCTGTGGGGCGGAACCAAAAACCGCCCCGAAACACCCCACCCCTTTTTTTCGTGTACCATCCTTTTTGGGTACTTGGTAATTATACGTTTTCTTAGCCAATACGAAGCGCTCTGCTGTATTTATCGATAAAAATGGGTATGAGTCCGTGGAATCTATAAAAAACGC
>Ga0307376_10004121_pt1 | contig 13395 bp, 12 predicted proteins | sample TR2MG_FD_202536 | JGI IMG/M metagenome (GOLD analysis project Ga0307376, IMG submission 202536) | Soil microbial communities from Risofladan, Vaasa, Finland - TR-2 | ecosystem: Environmental > Terrestrial > Soil > Coastal area > Acid sulfate soil | place: Finland: Risofladan, Vaasa | collected...
GAAGCTGCCCTGGTGTTCAGCCTGGGCCTGGAAGCCGGCGGCAAAGCCATAATTACCACCGACATAATTATTTTGCCCACCAGCTATGGTGCCGAAGGCACTGGTCACTACGTTATTCATGCCACCCACTATGGTCGAGTAAGCGCCGCCGGCCGTGTTTCCCCGGCCGCTGCCTACGGTACTGTAAATGGCATCGGCCGTGTTATTATTGCCACCGGTGACAGTAGCATAGTTCGCGGCTGCCGCATTGAGTACACCGCCGGAAACGGTGGCGCCATAACCGGATACGGCATTCTGGTAACCACCTCCGCTCGTAGCGTAGGCGGCGCTGGCGCTATTCTCCATACCACCCCCAACAGTCGCTGCCTGCGCATTGCCAGGAACACCATCATCACTACCGGAAACATTACCCCCGCCCCCGGAGACATTGCCATAATCGTCTAGGACACGATTGTTGCTGGTCGTTGGATTCCCTGTATCCGCTGGCCCGCCGCCGGCGATAGTGCCGTAAGCGCCGTTCACCTGATTATTCCGACCTCCGCCGACGGTGCCGAAGGTATCGGTAACTGCGTTACCTTGCCCGCCGCCCAACGTTGCGTAGGCACCTTCAGCGGCGTTCATTTGACCACCGCCGATGGCAGCATAATCCCCCGCGGCCGTATTTTGCCGGCCGCCGCTTATACTGCCATAATTGCCCGGGATGTCATTTCCCTGGCCACCTCCAGCTGTGCTATAGTTGCCGCTGCTTGTATTACTTGCACCGCCGTCGATGGTTGAGCCGTAACCTTCAGCCGAATTATCTTGGCCACCACTCACCGTGCTAAAATCGGCCGTTACTGAGTTGAGGTTCAAATCACTACCCCCACCGCCGATAGTTGCTCCAACCACGCTGGCCCCAACGCTATTGCCCGAATAACCGGCCACGAAGTTTGGGCTGGTGAGTGTAGGTTCCAGAAGCAGGGCGCGCACATTATTAACATGTATTTCCAGGGCCTGATCATCCGTCGTTCCCAAGAAGTTGGTCCCGGCCGTGGTACCGGCGTTCCCGGTTAAAGACCAGCCCGATCCGCCCGAACTGGGGTCATCACATGTCCAGGCAGTGCCATTCCAGGTAATAATCTGTCCCCCCGTGCAATCTTGCGGTAATTGGAAGGAATCCGTTATACCGAAAGTGGTGCCGGTAAGAGATAATCCAGTCCCGGCCGCATAGAGGATGCCATTATCTGTTTCGCAAGTCACCGTACCATCCTGGTTCACATTCTGGATAGCCGATCCCGGTGGACACATCCCAACGATCCGGGTTTGGATAGTCCCGGACAGAACATCCAGCGTGACGGTCCCTTGCAGACCTCCCCCTTCCAAGCCGTAACCGGCCACAACCCCGGTGATATCTCCCCCGCCTCCGCCGGTGCCGACATCATCGAGGCTGCAACGCCAGCTGCTTCCAGTCCATTCAGGTATTTCACCGTTCCCACATCCTTGGGGCAGGCGATATCCATCGCCAAGAGCCAGGGTCACATTACCGGAACTACCCCCACCAGCCAGGCCGGCGCCGGGGCTCACCTGGCTGATATCTCCTTCTTCTGCACCGCAGGCCCAGGCGCTGCCATTAAAGCGGGGGATCTGACCAGAAACGCACCCTAACCCGGCTAACGCATCGTCATCGACACCATCGTTGAAACCGGCCGGGATATCGAACAAGCCTGTCCATTCAGACCTTGCGGCGTAGGCGGCATACGGCGTTGAAGTGAGTGGATGCCGGGGTGATAGTTTCGCAAACAACCCGGTTTCGTCACCAGGACGCACGTTGATCTCCAGCCAGTAAGCCGATCCATCGTAGAGGGTGGCGCCCTGTTCAAAATCCAGTTCGACCGTGAACAAACCACCGGAGACAGTCAGATCATGGATTTCAACGGATGATCCGATTGGGCTGCCCCCTTCCAAGGCCGAATGCAAAGTGAAAATAAAATCGTAAACGCCTTCGGCTGGTTGGCCGTTATCAATGAGAGATCCCTGGTAAGTAAAAGCCGTGCCCAGGGTGGATCCATTTTCAACACCCGCAGGCGTCTCTGACCAGGCATTATGCACCAGCAGATTCCCAGAGACCAACATGAGGATCACCAAAAAAACAGTCGAGAGAACAATAAATATGCGACGCATCCCACACCTCCTTCCCTATGTGAATAGTTTAGATCGAAATGAGGCGAATCTCAATAGGAAAACGCGCGGCTCTCAAGCAAGGATTGGACCGAATCCCACCGATATTTGACCGGCGGCAGCAAAACATTGACGATCATCGCTCCCTACTCTAGAATTGAATTCACTTGAGCAGTGTGCAGGACGTCGATGTGGTTATCAGCTTGACTCAATTTGCACCCGAGCGGACGTTTGAGCCGGCGCCCCACCACATCCCAACATATATAGGAGGAGAACGACCATGATTAGTAACCTGTTTCTGAAGAATCGCGCTGTATTCCGAACGGTGATTATTGCCCTTCTGATGGCACTATTGGTTCTTGGAACCACCATGTGCTCAACAGAAACGGCAACTGAAGAACCCGCGGAAGCGCCAACAGAGGCCCCTGCGGAAGTTGTCGAAGAGGAGCCTATAGATGAACCCATGGAAGAGGATATGGGCGAGGAGATGATGGCTGCCACCCTGGCCATCGAGCACTTTAGCGTGATAGAGGGTACGACCTGGTCGGGCGCCCACGATCGCGCCGGTAAGCGACTGGCCGAAAAATATCCCGACGTCACCTATGTTTACCGGGAAGAGGTCGGTCCGGATCTCGCGGTCCCCTATGCCGAAGAGCTGATCTCTGATGGAGCCAGCATCGTTATTGGCAACGCGGAGTTCATGGGCTTGCCCCTTAAGGATATCGCCGACAAATATCCCGAGGTCTACTTTGGATCGATTATCGCCAGCGATCTGAGCACGGAGAGGAACTTCATCCGTTTGTTCCCCAGACAATACCAGGCCCTCTATCTTGAAGGGCTTGTCGCCGGCGCCCTGACCGAGACAGGTAATATTGGCATCGTTTCGGCCTTCCCGTCAGTCCAGGTTATCAGGCGTCAAAATGGCTTTATTCTTGGGGTTCAGGATGCGGCCGAGATACTGGGTAAAGAGGTTAATATCTATATCAAATACGTGGGCGATTGGTATCTTCCTCCCGAAGAGAGGGATATCGCCGAAACCCTGGTAACCCAATACGATGTCGATGTCTTGACCCAGCAGACCGATTCCGGATCGCCGCTCGACGTTGCCGTAGAGCAAGGCATCTGGTTTGTGGGCAAGGATATGGACATCGTCGGCTTTTATGGCTGGTCAGATACGGACACGGTCGCCATATCCTTCGATACACGCTGGGAAGTCCTCTATGAGCATATGCTCCAACAGTGGATGGCCGGCGAACAAAATCCTGATACAGTGCTTTATCTAGGCATGGATGACTCGATGGTTCTGGCCGATGGAACGGAAGTCCCCACAGTTGATATCATGAATGACAATCAAGTGGGTATCGCGGCCATCAGCCCGGCGGCGCTCCCCTCCATACCCGCTGAGATTGTTGACCTGGTCGAGCAGCGACGGGCCGAAATGATCGCCGGCGAATGGGACCCCTTCACCGAACATGCCTTCATCAGTAACGGGACAGGACTGGCCTTGGATGGCGCACCGATTCCTGCTGCCGGAGAAGAGGTCAAACCGGCTGGCGAAGTGCCGACCGCTGAATGGCTACTCTCGCTTTTCAACATTGATCTCTCTGGTGTTACAATCCTGGAATAACCCACCATCTGATGAAGCTATCGTCAATGGGTTGCTTTACCGGGGCAGCATAATTGACAGCATTCTCTAGAATTGAATAAACGTGAAGCTCCCACTCTTGAGAAAACGATCTTGAGAGTGGGGGTCTTAGCAACGCTGGCAGAGGATTGCCACCCTGCTGGTCCAGAGGCCCAGTACAATGCCGGGTGTATTGAGTCGCCAATCGACCTGTTTCTTCCGGAAATGTACCAGATATTTCGGCTAATCATTTCAGCTGAAATCGTACAGGGAGGTCCGTGACGAATTGTGCTAATGAAAGAGTTGTCACGTGGTGACACGGTCCTGGAAGCGAGGGGGATCACCAAGAGGTTCCCAGGCGTTGTCGCCAACGACAAGATAGATTTTGAGATCAAGGTTGGCGAGATTCACGCTATTCTGGGTGAAAACGGTGCCGGTAAAACCACCTTGATGAAAATCCTCTTTGGTCAATATCAACCCGACGAAGGCCAGATTTTCGTTAACGGCAAGCAGGTCAAATTCCGCTCTCCCTTGGACGCCATTGAAATGGGCATTGGCATGGTCCACCAGCATCGTAAATTGGTGCCTGCCCATTCGGTACTGGAAAATATCATCCTGGGCCATCCTAAAGCCGGCAAGATCCTTGATGTTAAGGGTACGTCCCTGGAGATAAATGATCTTTGCCACAAATACGGCTTCAGCGTTGACCTGAAGGCCAAGGTATGGCAACTCTCTGAAGGGGAAAAGCAGGTAGTTGAAATCCTGAAGGCGCTGTATCGAGGGGCAGAGATTCTCATTATGGATGAACCGACGGCCGCGCTGACCCCGCCGGAAATGGAAAAGTTACTCCTCTCTATCGAAGCGATGTCCAGGGATGATTTGGCTATTGTCCCGTTTATCACCCATAAACTTCCCATCGTACTCCGGATCAGTGATCGGGTAACTGTGCTGCGGCGAGGAAAGGTCGTGTCCTGCATCAACACAGAGCAGGCCACAGAACAGAGTTTGGCCAGGGAGCTGGTTGGAAGAGAAGTAATATTTAACATGGAGCGGACAAAAGTAGAGAAGGGTAAGACGATACTTCAGGTGGAAGGCCTATCGGCGCTCAGCGATAAGGGATTTATGGCCCTCAATGAGGTTAGCTTTTCTATCGCCGAAGGAGAAATCTTTGGCGTCGCCGGTGTCTCTGGCAACGGCCAGCGCGAATTGGTTGAAGCTCTGACCGGCCTTCGAGACATCGAAAAGGGAAAGGTGATTCTTGATGAACAGGATATCACTGCCACTCCCACTTTTAAGCGCTGGCAGTTGGGTTTGGGATATATCCCGGCCGATCGTAATGATGTCGGTTCCATTGCCGACTTCTCCCTGGTAGAGAATACAGCCATGCATTGCTATCTCGATGCCGAATTCTACAAAGGCGGCGTCCTGAATTACAAAAAAATCCGTACGTTAACCCAGGAACTCATTTCCGAGTATGGGGTAAAAGCTCCGAACGCGGATATAAAAGCTAAGAATCTCTCCGGTGGCAACCTTCAAAAACTTATACTAGCCCGGGTGCTATCAAGAAGACCGCGGCTGGTTATCGCTGACCTGCCGACCCAGGGGCTTGATATTGGCGCCATACAGTTTGTCCGGAATAAGCTCGTCGAAGCAAAGAAGGCCAAGGCAGGCGTTCTGCTCATCTCTGAAGACTTGGACGAGATAATGTCATTAAGCGATTGGGTGGCGCCCATCTACGAGGGAAAATTTATGGGCATTATTCCCGGCGATCAGGCCAGGAGGGAGAGTATTGGCGCCATGATGGCCGGGACGAGTCTCCAGGGGGAAGGAGATATATGAGAGCCGGTCGTTATGAAATAAAGCTCGCAAAAAGGGAGACCTTGTCCAGTCTCCAGGCCGCCTTGATAGCGATCCTGGCGATCCTGGTGGCCCTGACTCTGTTCAGCCTGATTTTTATTCTGGCCGGAATTAACCCCTTGCTCGCTTATAAGGAACTCTTCTCGTATGCATTTTTCAATCCTTTTGGATTACCGCTAACCATCAATCGTTTTACCTTTTTGCTGCTCTGTACCTATGCCTTCATTATCCCTTTTCGGGCAGGACTCTGGAACATCGGCATGTCCGGTCAGCTCTATGCCGGGGTGTTGGCCGCCTTTGCAGTCCTCTATTTTTTCGGGGTGAATCAATTCGATTCCACGTACCCGTCAGCGCTTATTCTGCTTCCCCTCATGCTTATCGCGGCCGGCCTCGGTGGTGCGTTTATTGGCGCCATCGCCGGATTCTTGAAAGGAAAATACAACATCAATGAGATCGTACTGACCATGATGTTGAACTTCATGATCTTCTGGCTGGTCTCATACATGATCAAAGATGGTGGTCCCTTCATGAATGCCGGCGGCCGGGGGGAGAGCTTTGAATTACCGGATTCCCTAAGAGCGCCCTTGTTCGGGGATATTTCCTTCACCATCTTCATCGCCCTGGCCATTGGTCTCTTATTGTTCTATATGTTCGCCAAGACACGAATTGGATACCAAATAAAGGCCTACGGGCTCAACCCCGCCGCGGCCCAGTATGCAGGTATCAACAAATTGTATATTCCCATCCTGGTTTTTATCATGGGCGGCGCTTTAGCCGGGTTGGCCGGCTATCACTATTTTGCAGCCGTGCCCGGTGTCTACAAAATCGCCCGGAATTATGGTCTTTTTGGTGATTTGGCCTTCTATGGCATCATCTGTGGCCTGATTTCCCAGGGTAATCCCATCGCTTCAATTCCCGTTGCTCTGCTCTTTGCCGGCCTATCCATTGGCGGCCGTTTCGTCCAGGGCAAATTGGGGATGAGTTTTGGCGTTGATTATGCTCTGTTGGGTGTGCTAATGATCACCCTCGTAGCTTTTCAATTTTTCTACCGGTATACAATCGTCTGGTCTAAATCAAGGAAGGAGCGCGTGGATGTGGGAATTCTTCATTAGAAGCCTCGATGCTTCTACCATCTTCCTGATTGGCGGCCTCGGCGAACTCATCGGGCAACGCGCCGGTGTACTAAATGTCGGCATCGAGGGAGTCATGCTATTCGGGGCCACCCTAGGTTTCATCACTGCCCAATCGACCGGAAGTTACCTGCTGGGCTTCCTGGTTGGGATTGCTATTGGCGGTTTGCTGGGCTTCTTGCATGGATTCTTCTCCATCACCTTGGGCGGCGACCAGGTAGTTAGCGGGATGGGTATTTGGATTCTCGGCTTCGGTCTGACCACCTATATTGGCTCCCCTTTTGCCGGTCCTTTGGGAATGGAAAGAATCCCTAGCATCTTTGGATTATCACCCTTCTTTTTTGTGGGCATCATCCTGGCCATTGTTATCTGGTTTATCTTATCGCGCACGAGTTTAGGGTTGAGAATTAGATCCGTAGGGGAGAACCCGGCCGTCGCCGAAGTATCAGGCATCAATGTCACCAAGACACGATATCTCTGCGTTATCTCCGGTGGCATGCTCATGGGTTTCGCAGGTGCAATTTTTTCTCTGGATTACAACCCGGTCTGGAATTATAATTTCCTGTTAGGATGGGGTTTTATCGCCCTGGCCCTGGTCTTTTTCTCCATGTGGAATCCCCTGATCTTGATGGGTGGCTCCATCTTATTTGGCACCCTATGGCAACTTTCCCTTAATCCACAACTCGTACTCCCAGGCGTTTTGTCCCGCTACATATGGCGTATGGTGCCCTTCGCTATAACCCTGGGTGTCCTATTTCTCATGTCCACCAAGTGGTTTCGGATCCGCTGGGGGGCGGCGAAACCAGAAGCTCTCGGCCAACCCTACGTCAAGGATTAACCGACTAATTCATTGCCAAACCACTGGTTGATTGATCGGGATCGTACGCCGAGATATCCGCTTGTTAAAATTATCCGGGTTGTACATTCCGGAGCTAGGTAACCGATATGATACGGTATTTTGCTTCACCGTCCGGCGCATTGACATGTACCAGATCGCCCGAACGGCGGTCTATCAGGGCTTGGCCAAGGGGACATTCATAAGAGATCCGGCCATTCATCGGATCAGCTTCAATTGGGCCAACTATCAGATAAGTTTCTAGCTGATCCATTTCATCTTGCAGGACCACCCGGTCACCAATTTTGACCAGGTCACCGTCAACACCCGGTTCAATCAATTTCGCATTGGCGATTAGCTGTTGAAGATAGCTGATCCGAGACTCTAGCAGGAGTTGCTCATATTGCACCGATTGATATTCTGTATTATCCAGATTATCACCGCCACTGAATGCCTCGTGCAGATCCTCGGCTATCTCAACCCGCCTTACTGACATGAGGTATTCGAGATCCTGTTCCAGCTTTGTCAAGCCGTCTTCTGTTAAAAGAACTGGATGGATCGATATCATTTATTCTAAATCGGGATCTTTATCCTTTAGAAATCGAAAGATACAATGATGATGCTAGAACTCCTGACCCTTACCGCTATCTTGATATTCATTATCACTCATTTGAAAATCCTCATCGCTGGCGCTGTAATCCCATTCGCCAACCAGGGACTCATCTTGATAACCATCCCAATCGCCGTCGTCCAATGGATCCTCAAAAGCCCAATCTAATTCCAATGGCGAAAGCTCCAGAACCTCCAGCAGAGATGAACACTGGCGGCAGGTTACTCGCTGGTTTATTCTTGGGCGTTTACGAAAATAAATATCCGCACCACATGCAGGGCAACCCGTCATCTGATTGTTATTACCTCTTCCGCGAGCCATAAAGCTTCTTATCCTCCACTATCCAGGGAAACCAATCTTCGGTCCAACAGGCCGAGTTTTTATTATTATCGGGAGATTAACAAGGAATCGTGGTTTTTTTGGTTTAAGGAGGTGTTATTTATGTGTCAAATCAGTCATTCTGTGTGGCATTGGTGTTAAATCTATAGCCCACCCCGGGGATGTTTTCAATGAATATTGGATCATTGGGATCGATTTCTATTTTGCGACGCACTCGGCGAACCAGTCCTCGCACTAGCTCGCTGCTTCCCCCCCCGCTATAGCCCCATACCCGGTCAACAATTGTGTCTATAGGAATAACCTGACCCCGGTTGGTCATCAACAGATATAACAGACGGTACTCCAGGGGTGCTAACTGTTCGGTTCTATGATCCGGCCGTTTCACACGGCGAGTGGTCGAATTCAGTGACAATCCCCCAGTTTCCATAATGGGAAATACGGCCGCAGGTACCATTCCGGCGCGCCGGAGCATTATCCGTGAATAACGGGACAGAATTCGCGCAGAGAGAGGTCGCTCCAGGACGATGTCAGCACCGGCATCCAAAAGTGCGCAATACTCCTCCTCTGTTAAACGCTCAGCAATCAGAATGATCGGCGCCTGTGTTGCATATCGGATATCTTCAATCTCTTTAACCTGGGCTGTACGAGCCTTGAGGACAACGAGAATCAAATCAACTGCGTGATCCCGAAATGCCGATGCTACACTTTGTACTTTTGAAGTTTGAGTAACGGCAAGACCGGTATGACGAAGAACAAAACTGAAGAAATCCCTTTCTTCTGAATCATCTGCAATAACTATTGCTTGCATTTAAGTTACCTTTTCCGGTAAAGTTACTTGCTGAAATTCTGTAACCTGCCCACGGCGATCAGGGCTTGAAGTGATGACAGGTTTTTTAAAATGCGATTCACAGCCTGGCCATCATTATATTACAAATCAATCGTTCACGATCTATTTGAAGGAATGAATCCACCCACTCGATCTTACAACGAAACGTTACCGGGTCCTTGTATCGAGATCGTTGCCATACCCTTCATTTGACTGTATGATCAGCCTAACAAGTCTACTTTGATTCTGTACTCGCATTCGCCTCAAGGTAACTGAGGTGAATTAGCGGAGGGTTACACGATGAATAGACGGCTCTTTTTGCTTCTAATTGTCCTAATACTCCTGGGAATAAGCATAGGGACTGCGACCGCCCAAGACAGCCACTCGCTGTGGTTCGGCACCTTCTGGAGCAATACGAACGTGGAAGGGGATCCGGTCGCTAGGGCCAGTTCCGGGGAGATCAATTTTGATTGGGGATATGGATCCCCCGCTGGCGTACCGGCCGATTATTGGTCTGGCCAATGGACATCTATCGTCAATTTTAGCCCCGGCACCTACCGCTTTACGACGAAAAACGACGACGGTGTGGGCGTTTTTCTTGGCGACAAGCACATAATTTATGACTGGAATATTCACCCCCTCGTTACTAACCAGGTTGACGTTTCTCTGTTGGGTGGCGATTATTCCATGGCCGTCAGTTACTTCGACGAAACCGGGATCGCCGTGCTCAAACTGACCTGGGAGCGCATTGGTCCACCAAAATCCGGGGCGGCCGATGTGACCGTTTATTCCGTCCCAACGCCAAACCCGCCACCCCAAGCTCCCCCACCTCAATCAAGCTGGTTGGCGAACTATTGGAATAACAACAGCCTGGCAGGCACGCCCGTCTTAACCAGATCCGAGGCGGCGATAAATTACGATTGGGGTACAGGTTCTCCGGCTCCCGGGGTAATAAATGTCGACAATTTCTCTACACGCTGGTCCCGCTCACTCTACTTTGCAGCAGGAAACTACCGCTTTGTCACCCAGAGTGACGACGGCATCAGGGTGTATATCGGCGATCGTTTAATCATCGATAACTGGTCGCCTCATCCACTACAGACCAACACGGTCGATGTGAACCTCGGCGCCGGTACTTATGCCGTCAGAGTTGACTATTATGAAAACGCTGGCGAAGCTGTGGCCAAATTTTGGTGGGAGAATAACAACCAGAGTGGGAGCGGGACCGAGAGTGGACCGACGGGTGTCAGCGCAACTATCCGCAGCTACTCATTGAACATGCGCGCCGGTCCGAGTACAAGCTTTGAGATTCTGGATAAAATACCCAGGCGTACGATTGTGCCGGTTGTTGGCCGAACGTCAACGGATCTTTGGCTTCAAGTGGTTTACCAGGGCCAGACCGGTTGGACGTGGGCTCCCTACATGTGGATCAATGGGGATCTGAATTCGGTGCCGGTGACCTGGTAGGGGGTTAAAACCGAATAAGGATAGTTTTAAGATGGCCAGCCAACGGTCTGTTAGCCAACATGAGACTTTGTTTTTTCCTTAGTCATTTTATTTTTCCCATCATGTAGAGATCGTTCCATCAAGTCGCGGGCCTGTTGGATATTAATCTCCATACACAATGCCCACTCCTGCAAAAGGCGGTCACTGAGCGCTCGATAAGCCCGGCGTTCGGTCTCATTGGGCGTCCCTTTAATCTGTTGGCGAGCCCACATATCTCTAATAAGCTGGGCAGTGGCAACAGGCTCATTGTCGTCGATGACTTCGTTGATCCTCAGCTTGCGCAAATTCATGTTTGCATTCATCTCAACCGATTTTTTTGACAGGGAATCGATCGCTTCTTGAAAGGCAACTTTTTCCACAAGCGGGCGGAGTTGGCCACTATCCATGACCTCAATCGGGATCCAGATCATGCTATCGGCCATTTCAATGCGAAAGTAGTTGGTATCCTTGCCTCCCAAATTTTTACGCTCAACCGCTTCGATCCGGCCGACACCATGATGGCAGTGTACGATATAATCACCAAGTTCAAAGTTCTGTAAGTCTTGCACCATCACGTTCATGGTTACTCCTCTCAAACTCCAGGGCATAGAAAGCAAAAAGCAGATTTGCCCGGTTGATGAGCATTGATCTGCATCCTGGTCCCAATATAATTACTCCCGGGAAAATAATCATTGACCAAGGAAAATAAAAAAGCCCGGCCGCCTGAACCCTGTCCGGCAACCAATTGCATAATCGTGCGATACAGAAGTTAGGTCACACTAATATAGGCCATTTTTGGTTTTTAAGCGAATAACTATTCATATCTTAATTCACTCTTTAAACTTGACTTTGCTTTTGTTCGGCATTAGCGCGCCCACGAACACCCCCAAGAGCACGACCGCTGCCCCTACAAGGAAGAGGGGCGAAATTTTTTCATCAGTCAAGAAAGTTGCCAGAACCACGGTCACAATAGGATACAAGACAAAGCTATAGGAGATACCGCTGGCCGTCCAGCGCTTGAGGGCGAAGAGATACAATAGAAAACCGATGACGGTTGCTCCCAGTATTAAAAAGACCATTGCCAGCCAGGTTGAAGTCGATGATGGCAAGTTCCGCGATTCACCGGTTATCAAAGATGCCGAAGCCATTATGAGGGCGCCAACGGTCATGGCCACGGCATTGGTTGAGATAGGATGGCTGGGTGGAAACAACTTGATTACGATGCCGGATTCCGCAAAACAGGCAGAGCTTGCAGCGATGGCCAGAACATGCGGGATGGATACCTCGACGCCAGAAAATAGCGAGCCGCTGACGGCGATGACGATCCCTACCATGGCAATGATACCACCGGTAACCCCGCGTCTTCTCAGTGGCTCTAAACGATGAGCGGCGGCAAAGAAAATCGTCAGGATCGGTACAATGGCCGCAATAATTTGAAAAAGACTGGTCGGCGTTTTAATCAGGCCATAATAAATCAATACAAAGGATAGACCAAAACTAAGGATGCCGAATAAGATGGCTCCAAGCATTGCCTGACCCCGGGGAAAGGGCACTCTTCGAAGGAGCAATAATGTCCAGAAGATAACGGCCGCGACCCCAAAGCGGAGAACACCGCTCCAAAACGGCGCTATTTCATCATAGATAAACCGCACGGCGATCGGGGCGGCTCCACCAAGCAAGATAAATGTGGCAAAGGCTATGAGTGTCAGACGGTCAGGGGTAGTCTGAGATGTGGTTGCTGCAGTCGACATGTCTGAAGGCGCGTTGCTAGTTGACATAAATAAAGGGTATGCATTCGTATCCGCTTGGCATGACGTATTACTGGGCGCCGTCTACCCATGTTGCCAATCATTGTTCCAAGGGCTTTTGCAGTGTATGGTCAGGATTCTTGTTTGGAATAATCCTCGCTGAGCCAGCGTTCAGGCTTCATCCGCACCAGGATGTCCCCGGTACCGGCCTTGTCGCCGCCAAGGCTTTCGATAAATAGATCGCCCGCTTCTTCGCTCAAATAACGGTAGATTAAAGGCCGCAACTCCTGGTCCAGTCGAATCGGCTCGGTGGAAATAACTGGTCCTTCTGCACTGACATACTTATAGGGAACCGTTTCCTGGTGGACACAGATGCTTATACGTTTCGCTTTATGGAGCAGAAAGGCTTTGCGCGAGTTGCCTCCAGTCCAGACTCTAAATTCTCCAACGGGATCATAGGCATACCATACCGGCACAGTCAATGGCCCCCTACCGGTTTCGGGTATGCTGATAATGGCGACATGCACTTCGCTCAAAAACGCTTCCCGCTCCACTTGACTCATGGCAAGCGTCATAGTTCATCCTCCTTGACTTGTAGGATGCCCTGAATGTTCACTTTTGAGGCTATGAAGAAAGAAAAGCCAACCTGCCCATGCTTCACACCCTCGAAGCGCCTATTCCTTATTCAGGTGGCTCAATAGTCACCGCCTCGCCGTATTCAAAATCCATGATGATCCGGCTCTCGGTGTCGCCAATTTTGTTGACCAGCTCCTGACGGTAAAGT
>Ga0307376_10004122_pt1 | contig 13394 bp, 5 predicted proteins | sample TR2MG_FD_202536 | JGI IMG/M metagenome (GOLD analysis project Ga0307376, IMG submission 202536) | Soil microbial communities from Risofladan, Vaasa, Finland - TR-2 | ecosystem: Environmental > Terrestrial > Soil > Coastal area > Acid sulfate soil | place: Finland: Risofladan, Vaasa | collected...
ATATAGTACAAGATTCTTCAATTACTTCTCTAAAAACTAGAGTAGATAATCACGATACATCTATAGCAGGTTTAAATACTTTAACTATAGCTCATACTGCAAAATTAGCAGTTCATGAAGCTTCAATCGGATTCCTTAGAGCATATGATATTGTTCAAGATGCTTCTATTATAGCAGCAGGAACGTCTGTTACAGCTTGGAATGGTTTAACAAGAGTAGATAACTCAATTGGATTAGGTGGTACTGGCTTAGTTGCAGATACAATTATCTACACAAATACTCATCAATTAGCTTTTGATGGTACAGTTCAAATAACCGGTGATTTAACCGTTGATGGTTCTCTTACTTATATTAATACTGCCCAATTAAACGTTTCCGATAATATTATCGAGATTAATTCAGGCCTTACAGGAACACCTCCAGTTGGATTGGTTTCTGGTATGAAAGTTAATAGAGGGTCTTCTGATCCTTATTTCTTCATCTTCTCAGAAGCTGATGATACATTTAGAATTGGACAAAATGCTTCAGAAGGAGGTCTACCATCGGGCACTCAAGCAGTAGCCACAAGACAGGATACTCCGGTTGATGAAGGAATTGCTTACTGGAATGATACACTTAAGAGATTTGATACATCACTTGGATTTAGATATAATGATGCTACTGGATTAAGTGTTAATCAAGGTATTTATGCAACAGGAGGAGCTACTTTTGAAGGTTTATCAGGAGATACTCAGACTTATGCTTTAATGACCGTTGGAGCTACTGGAGGAACAATTTCTACTAGACAGCTTGGTTCAAACGCATTTAGTTCAGCTACTTTTGCTACTATAGCTTATGTTGATGGCTCATTATTATTTCAAACTAATTGGAATACTTCTCAAGATGCTTCTATTATAGCACTAAGAGCTAAAAATACATCTCAAGATTCTTCAATTACTGCTCTAAGAACTAGAGTAGATAATCACGATACTTCAATAGCAGGTTTAAATACTTTAACCGTAGCTCATACAGCTTCTATAGCTCAATTAGATGCATCGGTTGTAAGAATTGATGCTTCATTAAATGATGTAATCGATATACTTTCTCTTGGATTTGCAACAGATACTTCTGTTAATTCAGCCTTTGCAGCAAGAGATATTTCAATTGCTTGGCTGAATACTAATAAATTGAATCTCTCAGGAGGCACAATGTCCGGAGTATTAACTTTTGGAGCAGGAGGATTTATATTAGATTCTGTAACTTTAACAGATGTTGATACTTCAGGAAACTTAACTGGATTAGATACTCATATTCCGACTTCAGGAGCAGTTTCTCAAGCAATTGCAGAAGCAATTGTAGCTGGTGTTACTGCATCTAACGGTGTACGTGAGGTAGGTGGAGATATTAGATTAGGAGGAAACTTAATAGAAGATACCTCTATTAGTGGTCAGGGAAGTTATTCATTAACTTTAGGAAGACCAGGAGGAGAATTTTCTACTCTTAGTGCTCGTGCTAATAATATATCTCTAACAACAAGTCCTGGAGGCGGAGGAAATTTCAATATTGATTCTGGAGGAGGGCCTTTACGTATTGGATCGTCCCAGCTATTTACTATTGAAGGAAGAAATTCTACAGATGCGATTGATATTTCAACAGGAGGAGCTAGCTTCATTATAGGAGGTGCTGGAGCAACATATGCAGCAACATTTACTGATAAACTTGGAACTCCAAGAGGTATTGTATATGGAGGGGAATATCAAGCTACATTTATAGAGGAATCTCTTATCACTAAGAGATATGCTCTTAGCTTGATATCTGGAGTTGATTCTTCAATAGTATCTTATATTGATACTTATAATGTAGTTCAAGATGCTAGTATTTTAGCTAACTCTACTAATATTGGTAACTTAGAAACTTCGGTTGGTGCTCTTGATTTATTAACTCAAAGACACGAAGCTTCAATTGGCTTCCTAAGAGCATATGATATAGTTCAGGATGCATCAATCTTAGCAGCTGGAACATCTGTTCAAGGTTGGAATGGTATTACAAGAACTGATAATTCAATTGGATTAGGTGGAACTTTAGTACAAGATACTTCTATTCAAGTAACTGCAACTAATGGACTTAGTATTGCTTCAGCTTCTGGAGATTATCAAATTAAACTTGATTTAAATACTACTTATCCATTAAGAGTTGCTGGCCCTGGTGGGGAATTAACTATAGATGGAAATGCTCTTTGGGTAAGAGGCAGAGCTGGTCAAGGATCTTATCTTAATATAAATGATGATGATTCACTATACCTATCAGCCCCTGGCGGATCTTTTGCTATAAATGCTTCTGATGGAGATGTTAATTCTACATTATACACCGATAATACTTCAAAACAAGCTGGTATTGTATATGCTGGAGATTATACATTTATTGGAAGATCACTGGTTGATAAGAATTATGTAGATACTCAAGTTTCATCAGGAGTTCCTAAGGTAGCTAACGGTCTTCAAATATTACCAGACGGATCTATCGGATTAGGTGGAAATGCATTAAATCAAGCTGTAACAACAATTACAACTAATGGTCAAACTAATTCTCTTAGAATTGCAGGTTTAACTACTTCTGTAAGTGATACACCTTACGCGCTCGTACAAAATGCTGCAGCAGGGGACTTATATACAAGGCAACTTGGTACAGCTGCTTGGGCAACAATTTCAGATTATGCTACCTTGACATATGTTAATACTCAAGATTCTTCAGTAGTAAATTGGGTAGATTCTTATAATGTAGTTCAAGATGCTTCTATTTTAGCAAACTCCACTGCTTTAGGAAATTATGTTCTAAAAACTGGAGATCTAATGACAGGTGGATTACAAGTTGGTACCGGAGGTGCGCAACGTGATGTATCTGTATATGGAGGACTTTATGTTCATGGCGCAACTACTATTGGAGGCAACCTTTATGTTGATGGATCCCTATTTGTAACAGATGTTCACACAATTGACGTATCAAGCGGATTTATCAGACTAAATACCGGTATGACAGGTACTCCTCCATCTAGTATGCAATCTGGTATTGCAGTAGAAAGAGGAAGTTTAGAGCCTTACGTATTCATATTTGATGAGTCTACACAAGATTTCAGAATTGGTATTGCGCAGGAAACTTCAACTGGTTTCTTAGATGCTTCAACACAAGCTGTAGCAACAAGAGAAGATAATCCAAATGATACAGCAGTTGCATTCTGGAATGCTACAGCCAATAGATTTGACACTGATTCTGGATTCTATTTTGATAAAGTTGATGGATTAGGATTAGATGTATCATTATATGCTAATGCCGGATTACACCTAGCAGGAATTCCAAATTTAGCAGCTGAAGCAACAGCTTTAGTATGGGACGGAGATGCAGTAGGATACAGAGAATTAGGATCTAATGCGTTTACTTCTACCACATACGCGGTTAAAGCGGACGTTGATTCATCTCTTAATGGTATCTGGGTTAAATTAGGATCTGTTGATACTTCTCTAAATAGTATCTGGACTAAATTAGGTAATGTAGATACTTCTCTAAATAATTTAGGAATAAAAAATGCTGCTCAAGATGCTTCAATTTCAGCTCTTAGAACTAGAGTTGATAATCATGATACTTCAATTGCAGGCTTAAATACTCTAACTGTATCTCATACTGCAAGTATTACAGATCTATCTACTAATAAATTAGATGCTGTTGCTAATACAACAGGAGCTTCAGGAGAAGGAATCTTTGCAATAGAATCTGGTAATACAGCTTATCTAAAGAGGATTGTACAAGGTACTGGTGCAACAATTACATCAGATGCTTCCACAATTACGATTGCAGTTTCAGGAGCAGCTGGATACGTAAGTAAGTATAAAGGAACATTTGATGGAACTGCATCCTCACCATTTGTAATTCCTGTAGGAACTCACGGTCTTGGAACAGGCCCATTCACTGTATCTGTTTATGAAAGTGGATCTCAAGTTTACACAGGGGTAGATGTTAATGGATCTGGAGATGTAACTCTATCATGGAGTCCTGGATCATTAGTGGATGCTTCATGTCAGTTCTTAATTACTGGATAATTAATAATTTAATAAAAAAGAAAGGGGTTGGTTGATCAAATCAACCCCTTTTTTAATAAATTTAAAAAAAGTAAAAGATGTCATATTTAATTTACAATGGTCAAATGATTCAATCTAACAATAAATATGCGGTTAGTATTAATCAGCCTATTGTAGGGGGAGTAGCATATTTTGACAATGCTTCATTAGGAACCATTACATTAACATCTCAACCAGATGTTACAGGGGCAAAAGCTTTATCTGCAAAATTCTATTTAGATTCCACTAGTTCTAGATTAACTTTTGCCTTTATGAATGCGCTTAATGATTTTTTATGGGTTTCATATGATATTGCTCCGGACACAGGAGCTACTCCTATGTTAGCTGTAAATACCAGAAATAGTCCGCCAGGAGTAATTCGACCCTATTATGATATATCTTCATATATCGGGACAATAGTCGAAATGGAAATAATTAAAACCTCCTCTGCTATTATAAAGGTGGAATTAAATGGAAATGTATTAACAAAAGCAGGAGATGGATATTTTAATAATGGAGCAACAACTCTTAAATCCATATATGGATCTAATGGAGCTTCTGTTTGGGATGTAAATGTTAATGCAGCTGCTATTTGGCTTGGATATCCTGATGGGGATCAAAATTCTGCATGGGTGGATACAGTTGGATCTAATGATGGGACAGTTTCTGGATTTGTTTCAACAAGAGATTTATTTTAAAATAAAAAAATAAAAGAAATGGCGTATTTAAGATATAATGGGAAAATGATTGATTATAATGGTCAATATGTAATAAGTCCTTCAGCACCAGAACCAACCAATTTCAGTGTTTGGTATTTACCTTCTATGTTGGAAGCAGCAGCATTAGATACAGAATTATTTGAATATGCTGTGGGTACTTTAAGTGGTCAATATTGGACATCTAGTGAAAGTGTCTCAAATCCTGCAGAATATCCTTGGTCTATGGGTACTGGCTATATTCCAGGCCCAATAGCAAACGTACATACTAAAGCTACAGTAATGCACGTAAGGGCAGTTAGATCATTTGAAGCAGAAGTAGGAGCTTATGCAATAAGAGATGTTGGGCCAGGAGGCGGATATGTTTTTGGTTATACTGGTGGAAAATATTATGAAGAATGTGGTATGGATTTAGGGGCTTCTCTTCAAGCATGGAGTAATATAATAAATGCAGCAGCTGGAGCATCAGGAAATCAATTTGGAGATGGTCTTGCTAACACAATTGCAATAATAAATCAAGTTGGGCATATATCGAGTGCCGCACTAACAGCATATAATTATACTGTTTAAATAAAAAGAGAAATTTAGAGAATATATAAACTATAAATATTAAAACATATTAGCTATACGAATTTTTTCTGGATAGTGAAAGAAAATAATTAAAGCAATGAACGAGTTCAAAATTAAAACTGGCTTGTTACTGGGAGCCGCACCTACTCAACCAGTAGTTTCCATAAAAGATACTTCAATATCAATAACCACTGACGCTTCTTCTCTTTTAGCGACAGGGAAAGCTATCTATGATTTTGTGGAATCAAGTCTATCCCCCATTGAAACTAATATTTCTAATTTAGAAACATCCATTGGAAATATTCAATCTTATTGGACTTTAGATGGAAGTACCCTAGTCCCAACTGATGATAGCGTAGATGTTCAATTAAGTGCTATTCAAATTGATACAGATGCGGGAACAGTTACAGTTATTGATATGGATGTTTCATCAGCAACTGCAGGAACTGAAGAATCCTATGCATTTAATATCGATGGAACCCCTATTGCAAAAATTTATGCCCAAGGAAATGGATCAGGTGGGATCCAAGAATCAAAATTATTAGTTCCGGTAACATTAGAAACTGAGTCTAGTGTTTATTTTACAGGAATAAAAGATTCAACTCAATCAAAAGCTTTATTTTATAATACTACTACAGGAGAAATTACTTATAGCGATCCTTCAGCAGGTGCAAATATTTCATTTGGCGCAAATACACAAGTTCCCTATATGAATGGAACTACAGACTTTCAATATGATAGCTCATTTTTTAGGTCAGTAAACTGGGGTTCCTTTAATAATACAAATATAGATGCTTTAAATATTCGATATGCAAATGCTTCAAAAGTTTTAATTCTGAGGCATGATGTCTCCACTTTTCTTAGTGTTTATCCAAGTAATGGAGGAACTGTTTTAAGTACCTTATCTGGAAATGCAGGTGTTCAAATTTATGATTCGAATATAAATTATATAAGCCAAAATCATGGTTTTGCCGCTAAGGGAATGTCTACTCCTGTTACATCATTCTTTTCATTAAAAGATTCTAGTACAGACCCCAGACTTACCTTTGTAAGGATGCAATCTCCAGAGGGAATAGATTATTTTAAAATTAATCCAGATGGAACTGTATATTGTGCAAGTATTGGAGCAGCTTCTCAAGCACAAACCCTTTATTATAATACAGGTACTGGAGAAATCACTTATGGTGATGTCTCTACTGGGGTCGCTGTAGCATGGGGAAATATCACTGGATCTATTTCATCACAAACAGATTTATGGGCTTGGTTAACAGACTTATCTACTAATAAATTAAGTAAAACTGGAGGAATAATAGGTGGTAATCTTGAAATTACTGGAAATTTAACGGTTGACGGTTCATTACTAGTTGTAGGTGTTGAAACCTTAGATGTTTCTACAGTATTTATTAGGCTTAATACTGGATTAACTGGAGCGCCTCCTTCCGGATTGCAGTCTGGTATTATTGTTGAAAGGGGAACGTCCGAACCCTATATATTTGTATTTGACGAAGATCAACAAACATTTAGAATTGGTATTTCTCAATTAGAGACATCAACTCACTATTCTGATGCTTCAACACAAGCAGTAGCTACTAGAGAAGATTCTCCAGTTCATAATGGAGTGGCTTATTGGGATGGCTCCATATACAGATTTGATACATCGGTCGGATTTGTCTTTAATGGAACAAATGTAGGTATTGGAACTGATGATCCTCTTAGAAAATTACATCTCCAAGGAGATAATACAGGATCTTCAACTTATGTTGCATATGAAGATATTAATACTACAAATGGAAATGGCCCTGTTATTTCTTTCCGAATGACTACAACCGGAGCAGGGGCTGCTTCATTTCAAGAAGTAGCTGGGTATCAAGCAGCCTTCCAGGAACATGATCATGCAACAAGAAGAGCAGATTTCCAATTTTTTGCTTCAGATTCAGGAGTATTCAAAGATTGGTATTTTAGAGGATCCGGATTATCTGAAATGCCCGGAGATGTTAGCATTGCAACAAATCTATATGTTAATGGAATGGGGGAAGTTCAGACTTCCAAAGTTGTTTATTATAATACAGCTTCAGGTCTTTTGAGTTATGGAGATCCTTCAGGAGGAACCGGAGGAGGATATTGGACACTGGATGGAAGTACTTTATCCCCAACAGATCCAACTGTTGATGTTAAATTAGGAGAAATTAAAGTTGGAGAGGATGCAGGAGTAGTATCACTTGTTGATATGTCCGTGACGAGTACTCCGACAGTAGGAACAGAAGAATCTTACGCTTTAAGAATAGATGGAAGTACTATTGCAAAAGTATGGGGAGAATCTAGTGGATCGGGTGCTCTTCAAAAAACAGGATTTGTAGTAGAAACTTATCAATATATGGGGGATCCTAATACTAATGGATCCTGGAGATTTTATGTTAATAGTTCAGGAGATCTTGTATTTGAGAAGAGAATTGCGGGAACTTGGACAGAAAAAGGAAAATTCGAATAAAAAATGGCTCAAGATCTTCAAATATTACCAGGAGGAACCTCTTATATTGGTGGGGGATTAGATGGATCCATTTTGAATTCAGGAGGAACTAGAAATATTTCTGGTGGACCTTCAGGTGTTGCGGATTTTGATAGGGATACATCTATTGCAGTTATATGCCCAAGTACTTTAAATCTAAACTTATATAATGAAGATATAAGTTTTAACATGTATCTTGATGTTTCTAACTTTTCCACATTATCATTTATGATTAATAATGCTGGTCCTGGAACAACCCCATCTCAAAGTACTCTTATTGTTTATCTTACAGGAAATTATTTATGTATTGATCTTGGCGGAGGAACAGGGCATCCAGGAAGAGTTGATATTACAGATTTTGCAGAACAAATTGTAAATGTAAAATTCAAAAGACAAAATGGATCCCAACATGCTGATTTAGTTTATGTAATGTTTAATGATGTATCTCAGAATTTAACAAATCTGACTTCTTCTATTGGTCTTTTTGACTTTTTTAAAATAGGTACTGGAGGAAATCCAACAGTTCCTCAGTTTCAGTATCCTATGTTTAATGGAACATTTTGGGATATTGATTTTCCAAATCTACATCATTGGAAAGGATATCCAGCTGGAAATACAAATGCTGCTTGGGTAGATGAAATTTCTGTCGATGGATCGGTAATAAGTAATTTAAATATCGGCCAAATAAATAATGAAATATCTGTTTTAGATTTTACAGGAAATGAGTATCTTTATTTTTTAGATGATCCCTCTTCTGAAATTAATTATTCTAAAAAAGTAACTTTTAATTTATGGTTAGATAATTCTTCGGGGTATTCGGGAACTGCAGATATTATAAATTTTTATGGAAATAATCCTCCAGGGTCATCTGATGCTGATGTTTTATCAATTCGAATGGATGGCAGTTTAATTCATCTATCTGCTCAATATCCCTGGGGAGGACCTTTATATGCTATTGCTGAAGATTATAATAACCAAGTTTTAAATTTAGAAGTTAATAAGGGTACAAAAAGTATTGAATCTTTTAAAATTAATGGGGTTACTCAAACTCCTTTATATGATGCTAGTATACTTTCTATTACGGACGCATTTATGTTCGGTTTAAATCTTTCAAATGCAACTATTTGGGATATAAAAATTTATGATACTAGCTCTGCTGGAGAGTTAACTCACCATTGGCCTGGATATCCAAATGGCAATACTGATGCTGCCTGGGTAGATCAAATAGGTACTGCAGATCCTTGTGTTTTAACATTTAGCGGAGATCCATCTGTAAGACAAATTGGGACTCTTATAGAAGCCCCAAATAAATTACAAATAACGGGAGGATTAATTCCTCCGGGGCCGCCAAAGAATGCTCCTATTTTATATAAACCATTTGATACTAGTATTATAGGGAATACAGATCCTTCTGTGGCTTGGTATAGTGTTTCAGATGCAAGTTCATATTGGTTACAAGTTGATGATGATCCTGCGTTCGGGAGTTTACTTTATGATGTTTCTGGAATAACAAATTTATATTATAATTTATCCGGACTGGATAATTCCACAGCTTATTATTGGAGAGCTAGATCTATTAATCCTTATGGGGTTAGTCCATGGAGCGAAACTTGGGAATTTTATACTCCTTCAGCAGAATTTCCTTTTATAGCGTTAGGAAGTGCTTCTGATTCCGGATATTATACTACAGATATTGGCCAAAATTGGACTCTTGCAGACTTTTCCCCTTATTCTACTAATTTATCTCTTATTAATGGACAATCATTCGGACAAAATAGAAATTCTGCTATGTGGAGGGATAAACTTCATATTATATTGGGGTCTAGAAATGCTGCAGATAATCATATAATACTTTTGAATTCTTCTGATGGAGGATATAATTTCTCCCTTAGTGAGGTTTCAAATATTAATGTATATTATAGCACATGGGTCCCAGAAGATGGAAGTGTTAGACTTCATGGATGGTCTATAGGAGCTATAAGTAAAGATTTTGGAGCTAGTTGGGAAAATATCACTTTAGCAAGTGGTCGAAGTGCTGTTAACTATGCATCTTCTTATTCTGGCGAATATGTTTATGCGGGAACTGCTTCTTTTGCGGGTGTTCAAAATTCAAGTGATTATGGGCAAAATTGGGTAGATCATGATTTTAATGGATCTCATATGATTGTAACTTGTGATGATAGTGGACAATATGTTGGAGGAGGATATGGCGCATATGGTAATGATGTACCTTTTTCAAATGATTATGGAAATACATGGATAAAACTCGTATCTGGAACACAGGGAAGAATAATGATTAGTCCAGATGCAACTAGGATGATTTTTAATAATGAAGCATCATCGGGATATTATGTGTCAAGCAATTATGGAGCCTCTTGGAGCAATGTTGCTTCTCCCTGGTCTGATGGACAGAATACAGGAACTTCCTATTATGAAACTTTAGATGGAAGCATATATTTAGAACGTGCATATCAAGATAAAATTGTACAATTAAATGCTGCTAATAATGGATTTAGCTCAATTCTTTTATATCCTGATACATCTATTCATGGCCATGCTATAAGTGCTTTTGGACGAGGAATGATTTATTCTACTCCTAATACAGCAGCACCTTATGAAGTATATTATTCACAGGATTTAAGTACATGGACACAAATTTTTACATCAGATGTATCATGGTATGGATATTTAACATGTCAATAAAAATATAAGAAATAATGAGTTTTCAAGTTGGAGATAGGATTAGAGCATTAGAATCATTTGATACCTTTTTATATGATATCTATGGATTCTGGGAGTGGGTTCACGTTATTCAAGGAAATGAATATAGAGTCTCGTTTATAAATAATGAAGATCAATCCATTTATTTAACTGAGGATGCAGGTCCAGGAGTTCAAATATTGAGCTCTGATGAATATAAATTTGAAATAATATAAGATGGCATTAAAACTTAAAATAAAACCTAGTATAACTTATTCAGGAGTTCTTGACTTTGATGGAGATGATTATATTTATAATGCAGGTGCTGATCCATCAGTTTATGAAATTTTACAAGGGAATAAAATAGTTGAGTTTAAATTATGGCTAGATACCAGTATATTCTCTCCTACTAGCACATTTGGCCAAGGTCTTATTGATTTTGCTGTTCAAAATGCCAGTGATTATCTAGGAGTAACAGGCTATAATAGTACGATAAGACTATATTGCAATAGTAATGCATCTGGAACTTTTGCAGAAAATTGTGCATTTTTTGATATAGATGATGCCTATACTAATAAAATTTTGCAATTTGAAATAGGAAAAATGGTTGGCCCTATTAGCGGAGATGGATCTATTCTTTATGTAAAGATAAATGGAGAAAATCAGAGTCTTTATAAACCATCTGGGGGTCTTGGACGTGGAACTTCTAAAGCAATAATTGGTGATTTTTCCGAACAATTACAAAATGGTACTATTTGGGACGTTAAAATAACAGATACTAGTTCTGGAGTTTTAGAACATTATTGGAAAGGATATCCAAATGGAAATACAAATACTGCATGGGAGGATTCGGGCAATGGAGATAAGGCATTTAACCTTATATTACCAGGAGGAACTCATACAACAAGAGATATCACAGGATATTCTGGGGGAGGATCTGCATCTCTAACAAAAAGATTAAAAATCAATCAATCAGCAGTTTATGATGTATTAAATTTTGATAATTCTACTTATGTCCCAGTTTATACAGATCGATCTTCAGATATAGAAGGATCTAAAAAAATCACTTTTAAATTATGGCTTGATGCTTCAGGGGGATATGCTGAAAGGACTAAAGTAATGGGGTTTGCGACTAACAATCAAGATAGATTAGAGGTTTCAATGACAGGAAATCAAATTAATGTTGCTCCTTATGGAATAGCTGGATCACAATATCCTATAGGAGACTGGTATAATAAAGTATTAAATTGTGAAGTTAATAAAACTACAAATAGTATTGATTCTTTTTATATAAATGGGCAGGAACAAACTCCTGGGTCTCCTATTACATTTAATAGTTTTAATTCTACTTGGATTATAGGAGGTAGTGGGGCAAATTTAAAAAATGCAACTGTTTGGGATATAAAAATATATGATACAAGTACTGGATTACCTGGAACTTTGACGCATTATTGGAAAGGCTACCCAAACGGGGATACTTCAATTGCATGGAAAGATCTAGCAGGGTCTTTTTCTCCTGCATCTATTATAGGGGCAGAAGCGGGAACAAGGGAAATTCAGGGGATTTATTCCGGAGATATTTCAGGTCTCACGAGAAAATTATTATTATATGGAACTTATGTAGAACAGCCCTTTTTCACTTTTATTACTGATTCCTCTTCTCCTACTGTATTTGATCCATATGTGTGGTCAGATGGCGGTTCTATAATATGGGACTTAGGTGATGGGTCAATAATATCAGGTGATATAGTTCCAGATCATTATTATTCACAGCTAGGTGATAAAACTGTTAAATGGTTTAATGGAACTACTACCGGACAAGATTCTATTACTCGTGTTTTTCTTGATACATCGGGGATAAAAGGCAGTTTAGATTTTAGTAATTTTGATATTTTAACACATACTAGCGTATATGATAATCCAGACTTAACTGAATTAATTATTCCTACATCAGGAGCCTGGATTTATCTAAATGCTGATGATTGCGATCTTACGGGGGAATTAGACTTAAGTAATATGGGTCAAAATCCAATATCTCAATTAGCTGCAGGAATTACCATGAGACGAAATTATAATCTTACAAGTATTAAATTTCCTGCAATGGAGGCATCCATAGGAACACTATGGATTGACCAAAATGGTTTAACGGGTACTTTAGATATTTCTGGATTAACTAATTGGACAGGAGGGGTTTTTCAGTGTTATCAACAAAATATTACGAAAATACTAATGCCCCCATCTGTAACACAGAATATGCAGTTCAGAGCTTATTCCAATGATTTGCAAGGGGAGTTAGACTTATCAGATGTTACAGGATTGTATTTAGTTTGTGATATGTCTAATAATCCTAATTTGACATCTGTTAAATTTCCTGTTACGAATAATAGAATTATAGATCTAGATTGTCATTCAACCGGACTTATTGGAGTAGTAGATATCTCAGGACTTACAGATTTAGATGGACAAGTTGATTTTACTTTCGATAGCAGTTTGACGGGTATTCTTCTCCCTCCAACTTCAGGTACTATTAGTGTATTTAGTTTTTCTAATTGCGATTTAACAGGTGTAATAGATATTTCTGCTTTAACATTTAATGGACAAGTAATTTTTAATAATAATTCAAATCTAACAGGCATAATATGTCCATCATCAGGAACATTTTCATGGTTTCAAGCCACCGATTGTAGTTTAAATGGAAATTTGGATATTTCTGGAATGACACTTACAACCAATTTAAATATAAATGGAAATTCTAATTTAACCTCTATAACTTGGCCTTCGGCAATCTATGGTCAGATGAATAACTTTATTATT
>Ga0307376_10004125_pt1 | contig 13391 bp, 12 predicted proteins | sample TR2MG_FD_202536 | JGI IMG/M metagenome (GOLD analysis project Ga0307376, IMG submission 202536) | Soil microbial communities from Risofladan, Vaasa, Finland - TR-2 | ecosystem: Environmental > Terrestrial > Soil > Coastal area > Acid sulfate soil | place: Finland: Risofladan, Vaasa | collected...
CGAGCCGATGTTCCCCGTCAACCCGAATACCCGCATGCCGGGAGTATACCATCCGCGTTGACAACCCGGCCGGGGTCGGTGTACGTTCGAATGGTGATGAACGGCGGTTCATTTCATCCGGAAAACCAAGGGGGGACGGAGATGGCGGAGACCACGGTGAAGGGATTCTTCGAGGGGTTGCCGGAAAAGTTGAACGCGAAACCGGAGAAGGTCGCCGGGATGAACTGCGTCTACCAGTTCCGGATCACCGACGCCCCCTGGAACGTGAAACTGGCGGACGGGAAGGTCGCCGTCGCGGAAGGGGAGGCGCCCTCCCCGCACTGCACCATCACGATGGCGGAGGCCGATTTCCTCGACCTCGTCTCCGGAAAGCTGAACGGGCAGATGGCGTTCCTGACCGGAAAGCTGAAGGTCGCGGGAGACATGGGGCTGGCGCTCAAACTGGGGTCGTTCATCGGGTAGCCGGAGTTCCCGTGCGGGCGGGCGGGAGCGACCCGATCCGGGAGGCGGCCCGCCTCCTGGCGGAGCGTCGGAACGCCGTCGTCCTGACCGGCGCCGGTATCTCGGTGGAAAGCGGAATCCCGTCGTTTCGCGGAGCCCAGGGGATGTGGGCGAAGTACGACCCGATGGAGTACGCCACCCTCCACGCCTTCATGCAATCCCCCCGCAAGGTCTGGGAGATGCTCACGGAGATGGTCTCCGTCTGCGGCGGCGCCGTGCCCAATGCGGCGCACAAAGGGTTGGCCGCCCTCGAGGAGATGGGCGTCGTGCGCGCCGTCATCACCCAGAACGTGGACGGTCTGCACCAGGCGGGGGGCTCCCGCCGGGTGATCGAGTACCACGGGAACCTAGAAGAGCTGATCTGCGTGTACTGCTGGAAGCGGTACCCGACTCGGGACCGGTGGACACCGGGCTCCGTTCCCATGTGCGACTGCGGCGAGATCCTCAAGCCCAACGTGGTCCTGTTCGGCGAGCCGATTCCGTGGCTTGCCCAGGAACAGGCCGAGGAAGAGGCCCGGACCTGCGGCGTCCTCCTGGTGGTCGGAACCTCCGCGCAGGTTTCCCCCGCCTGCGACATCCCGCGGATCGCGAAGGAGTCCGGCGCCGCGGTGGTCGAGATCAACCCGGAAGAGACCTCTTTAAGCGGAAATGTTACCGACATCCATCTTCGAGGTAGTGCATCGGAGGTCCTCCGACTGCTGCTGAAGGAACTCTCCCCGGGCGACGAAGCCCCCTCATCCACTCTTTCCGGACATTAACTTATTTAATGTCCCACTAAATATTTTTCGGGGAATTGCCGATAACGCAGGACAGGATGATGGAATATCGGCAACTTACGCGTAAATCGGCCCCGGCACGGGCATTGCTTTATTCATATCCGGGAGGCTTCGCAATGAAGGATCGTCGAGGGTTCACGCTGATCGAGATCATGATCGTGATAGCGATCGTTGGAATTCTTGCGATGATCGCCATCCCGAACTTTCAGGGATGGATCAACCATATGAGGTTTACCGGTTTCCTGAGGGACGTGTACTCCGAGTTTCAGGAAGGGCGGATGCGTGCCCGGGCGACCGGGTTCGCGCATGAAGTGGTCGTCGACCCAAGCGCCAATACGGTTTTCCTCCGTCGAGTCGCGGACAGTGTCGCTGTGCGTCCAATGGTTTCCTCTCCCGCGAATTGCGATATCGCTTCCGGTACTAGCGTTGTTTTCAATACGAACGGGACCGCAAGCTCTTCAGGTAACGTACGCATCGTTGGTACCAAGGTTGCCGCGGACAACAGCCTGATCACCGTGACCCTTGGCACCGGGAGGATCGTCATCCAATGAGAAAGCCAGGTTTCTCCGGATCGAATGAAGGATTCAGTCTCCTGGAGGTGCTCATTGCCCTTTCGATCCTTGCGGTGGGTCTGCTCGGATTGGCGCTGTTCCAGTTGACGGCGATCCAGGGGAACGCAGGCGCCAACGACACGATGCTCGCCACGAACTACGCGCAGGATCAGATCGAGATGCTTCATGCGACACCTTTCGGCAACCTCAATAGCTCACCCGGCCTGTCAGGTGGTCTTCCGGACACCCCAGCCATCAAGCTTATAACCGACACCACGCAGACGTGGCTTTCGAAAAAGAGGGTGCGGTTCTACCGGGTCTGGTCCGTTACGGACAACACCGCGAGCCTGAAAACGATCCGCGTCTGGGCCTACTGGTGGGATGAAAAGGACCGGGCGCACAACGTTCAGCTGGTGACACAGAGGGGGAACTTGTTGTGAACGGGGGAATGGACAGTCGACGATTCGGTTGCAGGGGAGGCTTCACTCTCATCGAGATAATGGTCGCCCTTGTGATCATGGGAATTGCTCTTACTGCGATTTATTCGACCTTTCTCTCCCAGCAAAAATCGTATCTGACCCAGAATGCCGTCGCACAGATGCAGCAGGCTGTGCGGGGAGGGATGGTATACATAGAGAGTGATCTTCGGAACGCCGCTGGCATTCCCTCCAAGTTCGCCTGTAACATTCCTTCCTCGTTATTCGGCGGTTCGCCCCCGGCAACCCTCGTCTCCGGATTGGGTCTCGTGGACGGTGGATTGAGTGGATCGGATAACATCTACGTCATCTCCTACCTTGCAGGGAGCACGACTCTTCAGAAGTCGCCCGGGAAATCGGTGACCGTATCTTCGGAATTGGACGTGACTGATGTCACGGAATGGAACATTGGTGACTTCGGAATCATTTACAATGAAAACAATTGCGACTTGTTCTTCGTAACGAACGTACAGACCTCCCCGACGATGCTCCAGCACAATCCGGCCGGCTCCATCTTCGGCAACAACAATCTCACCACGAATTACGCGACCGGCGCCAATATCGCGCGGATCAGTTACTCCGGGTATTACATCGACAGCGGTACAAACCCTGCTCATCCGGCGTTGATGCACAGTTATGTGGACAACACCGGGACGCAGAGAAACGACATCGTCGCGGAAGACATCGAGGACATGCAGCTTCTCCTCGGCGTCTACGACAACGTGACGAATGTGTTCAAGGGGGAGTACGACGGGGTTTATTTCGAGACAAACCAGGCGGAGTTGCGTAACGTCCGCCATGTGAGGATCCAACTGGTCGGGAGGACTTCGATCGCGGATTCGGCCTGGAACGAAGGGCCTTATCTCAATCCTACCAATCCTCGGTACAACCGGACAGGAGGGATCGTCGGGTACGACCATCGGCGGCGACGTCCCCTCGAGGCGATTATCTATCTCCGGAATGCGGGGTTATAGCGATGCGGGACATGCGAAACCGTGGACTGGGCGGGGAGGCAGGGAGTGCCCTCATCATGTCCCTCATCTTCCTGGTGATTCTCACCCTGATCGGGATCTACGCGATCAGCATCTCGACCACCGAGTTCGATATGGCCACCTATAACAAGACAGGGAAGATCGTCCTTAACGCCGCGGAGGCCGGGGCATATTACGGGGCGGATCAGGTTCCCCTCACGATGGACAACGTGACGCTTCCCCCCCTTCCGAACCTGTCTTCCTATACCGTTTCCGTAGAAGCAACAGAAACCCTGTCGCTCCGGGCGGGGTACGGGGCGAATTTCTTCTTCCAGGATTTCCGGGTAATCAGCCAGGGGCACCCGCCGCCTGGGATAACTGCTGTCCGTGGAATCGAGGCGGTCGTGATGTTCGGCCCCAATCCGGCTGGAACGATGTATTAACACGCGGGAAACCGCGGGCGGTGGGAGGATGCAGGCATGAAGAAATTTCGATACGGAAGCATAATCCTGTTGGTGGCGCTCGCGTCGCTGGCGTTGGTTCCTGCCGCCGGGCGGACCGACGACACCGAGTTGTTCATGACCCGGACCAACCCCAACGTCCTGCTGCTGGTCGATACGTCGTCCTCGATGGGGACCATGGACAATGCAGCCACCCCTCCCGTTCCTTTGCTTGCCACCGGAAGTGGAACGGGCAACCGGCGGGTAGACATCATCTGGAACGTCCTGTACTCGCTGTTGAACGCGGACGGCAGCAAACCGGGAACCAGCGTGTCCTACACGGCGACGTTGAGCGAAGTAGTAAGTAAAAATGCCACCAAGGTGTATGTGACGCAGGGAACATACTGGAACTTCGTCAATAACGTTCCGAAAAACGCGCAGGTGCAGCTCATCGGGACGGCTGCCCAGGAGACGGTGACGTACCTGGACAATGTCATCGAAACGAAGACAACGGGGGCGGGAACCACCTCGCTGTACCGTCTCGATATTTCCGCCGTCGGCAGCAAGTCTCCGGGGTATTCCATAGGAGAATCGATCCGATACACATATTCCTCCAGCTACCAGTATTCCACTCCCCAGAACCAGTCCGATGCACAAAGCACGGCTTATGAGAACAACATCAACGATGCCGACATGGATTTCCTCAAGGTCCGTTTCGGCCTGATGACGTACACCGGATCCACCGGCGGCGCCATCCGAAACCAGATCACCGCCGCGACGGACAGCAACTACCCCCCGTTCAACCCGAGCCACAATGCAATCTGGAATAACGTCAAGAATTACGTCAATACGAGTTCCAGCACGCCGACCACGCTCGCCTTGATGAATGATGTGCCGGATTTCTTTTCAACAGCCTACGACACCGGCGCCACTTGTCGGAAGAACTATGTCGTGCTGATCACGGACGGCGAGGATACGAGAGGACACGGCGGCGAGACCAGAACCAACCCGCGGTACTACTACCCCACGGACAAATCCGACGTGGGGGACATGCTGAACATCTCTTGCTCCAATCCGGACCAATATTCCGGATGTTACGTAAAGCCGGCCACCCTACCTCCGTACAATTCCGCAAGTCTCCTCGGCTCCCCTGCGAACACGGTGTCGAATAAATATTTTCCCGACGCGTGGGAGTCCGCGGATACGTCGAGATCTGGCGGACAGGTCCGCCGCAACAAGTGGCTCATCGAGCAGGGAAAGACTATGAAAAGCCAAGGCGTAGAGCTTTATGTCGTGGGCGTCGGGATGAGCGGGACACAGAATGACAGGCCGCATGCGGTGGTCCAGCGGGACGTCCTGCGCCGTTTGGCCGACCAGAAAGGAACGCTTCCCGTTCCTGTCGCCAAGAATGCTGACAGCGACTCCGACCTCGCGCCGCTGAAAGAGGCCTGGTACAACATCGGAACCGGTTACGGCAACACTCCGGAAGACGATACGATCGGGGCGGGCCGGGTCTTCTTCGGCACGAGCGGCGAGGAGATCTCCGGGGCCCTTACGCGCATCCTGAGAAACATCACGACGACCGCGGTATCGTTCACGGCCCCTACGGTGGCGACCGTGCGCACCAGCGACAAGAATTACCTGTACACCGCTTCTTTCAAGCCTGCGGGAAGGCCCGCGACATTCTGGGAGGGCCACATCAACGCGTACACCCTTAACGCCGATAACACCACGACCTATAAGTGGGACGGAGCGGCCCCGGCGAGCTCTTCCGTCCCTCTGAGCTCTGACCCGTCCACACGAAGGATCTATACCGGTCACTATACCGGAACGGCGTGGTCCCCCACCCCGTTGGTGTTCGACTCCACCAATGTCGACAACAATGCCCTTCTCGTCGACAATCCTTCGTTGGCTGCGACGGTCATCGGCTATGTGCGGGGCGCGAACCACGACAACAACCTGGAGCTCGGAGACATCTTCCACTCCAAGCCGATCCTCGTCGGGGCCCCGTCGACGGGTTTTTTCGACACTGGATATTCGGAATTCTTCTCCTCGAAGAAGAACCGGCCGCGCGTTCTCTATGCCGGGTCCAACGACGGCATGCTTCATGCGTTTCTGGCCGGGGTATATAACAACGGCGCCTTCGACACCGGAACCGGCGAGGAACTCTTCGGTTACATCCCGAACCTTCTTCTTGCGAACCTGAAGAGGTTCGTCCCGGGAGATGCGACAAGCCATTCCTATTTTGTCGATTCTTCTCCGCGCGTCGCGGATGTGTGGATCGACGCCAACGGCGATAACATCAAGCAGCCCGGGGAGTGGAAAACGGTCCTCGTTTCCGGCATGCGGAAGGGCGGCGGCGGATATTTCGCGCTGGACGTCACGGATCCGCCCGCCGGCGGTTCATCGCTCTCTTACCCGAAGGTCCTGTGGGAGTATTTTAATGAAAACGTCCTCTACCAGAGTTGGTCCGAGCCGTTCATCGCGAAGGTGAGGATCCAGGACAATCCTCCGAGTGGCCCGGTCAAGGATCGGTTCGTCGCCATCGTCGGGGCAGGGCCTGGCGTAACCGGAACGTCAGTCGGCAAGTCGGTCCTCGTGCTCGACATCGCGACAGGGGCGGTGCTTAGGACATTCTCGGGAACCGGGTACGATAGCGCCTTCGTGGCTTCACCTACGGGATTGCTGGACCCCTTCGGGTACCTTCAGTTTGTGTACATGCCGGATCTGGCGGGAAACCTCTGGAAGTTCGATTTCCGGTACACGGGGTTGGCCACGAGTAACCCATCCTACAAGGAGTGGACCGGAACGAAGCTGTTCCAGGCCGCATCCGGGGGCCAGCCGGCCTACCACAGGGCCGAGATTGCCTATACCAGTGTCGCCACCACGGCGCGGTACGTGTACTACGGGACGGGAAACCAGGAGGCTCCGGTTACGGATTCGGGTTCCGGGAAATTTTACGCGATTATAGACACCGATGAGAACTTTCCGAACTCGCCGGTGCAGGAATCCTCGACCACCGTTCCGAACCTTTCCGGTTTCATCTACAGCGGTGGGGTGCCCGGGACGAACGGATGGAGAATCGATTTCGGTTCGCTGCCTTCCGGAACCCCCCCCTATGACGCGTTTTCGCATAGCGGGGAAAAGATGCTTTCCGACCCCATCGTGTTCTACGGGAAAGTCTACTTCACGACCTTTACCCCCAACCTGAACGATCCATGCAGCGGGGGCGGTATTTCGAGGGTGTTCGGCTTGGATTACCAGACCGGCGGGGCAGGATTGCGGGCCGATGCGACGATCAACGCCAATGAGACAGCTGGAAATCGGACGCTCGTGCCGTATCACGTCTACGCGACCCAGGGCGTCGCTTCCTCTCCCTCGCTGTCCGTCAATCCTTCGGAGCAGTCGTCCCTCTTCATCGGATTCTCGGAGGCGCCTGTCCTCGAATTGAAGATCGATTCTCCCCAGAAGATGAAAACGCTCAAATCCTGGAGGGAAATTTTCTGATGAGCGGTGGGGGAGACATAGTGACGCATCGCTTCGGCGCGGTCTTCCTCTTCCTGGTTGCGGTGCTGCTATGGGTCCCATCCTGCGGGCGGAAGGAAGCGCCGCCTCCCGAAGCGACAGGTTCGTCAGCCCTGGGAGGAACGGTCCGCGAAGGGGCTTCGGCGGCGGGATCCCCCGCAGCCGTCGCCGGCACGACCCGTGCAACCATCTCTCCCAGTACGCCGACCCGCCTGTCACCTCCGCGGATCAACGTGGAAAGGGGCGGGGGAAAGGTGGACTCCGTCGCCTGGATCGTAAACGGCGAGTCCGCCGGCGAAGGGGACCGCCTTGACCCATCCCTCTTTAAACGGGGGGACAGGATCAAGGCACGTGTGACTGTGGATTCCAACGGAAAAAAAGGAGTGGTCCAGACGAAGGAAGTCGTGGCGACAAATACGCTCCCATGGATCGAGAATGTCGTGATCATGCCGCAGGCGTTGGTCACGGGGGGAAGCGCCAAGGCCATCCCCCAGGCGATCGATCCGGACGGAGACCCCGTGACGATCCGTTTCCAATGGGTTGTCGATGATCGGCAGACCGGGGAGGCAGGCGACACATTCCCGCTGAGCGGCCTTCGCAAGGGAACGTCGATATACGTCAAGGCGGTTCCCAACGACGGATTTTCGGACGGCGGGTGGAAATACTCTCCGAAGCACCGCATCGTCAACTCCCCACCGGTCATACGGAGCGCGCCTCCCACCCGGCTTTCCCCCGATGGAGCATTCGAGCACACGATTGTCGCGGAAGACCCGGACGGGGATCCTCTTACCTATTCATTGGAGAAAGCCCCGCGAGGGATGACGCTGGACGGATCGACATTGCGCTGGCTCGTTCCGGAAAACGCTTTCGGGACAGAGGTCGAAGTGATCGTGAAGATCTCCGACAACGACGGGGCTTCCACGGTAAACACGCTGAGGATGACTCCAAGAAACAAGTGACGTTCGATCCCCCTCCCCTTTCCGGGAGGGGGATCGACTTCTCCGAGCCCCTTCGTTTGTAGTATTTCCCACCATGATGCCGAGAAAATTTACCCGCCGCATCCGCGTCGGCGGCGTGCCGGTGGGCAGGGGCGCGCCCGTCTCCGTCCAGAGCATGACGAACACCGACACCCGCGATGTGCGGGCGACCGTTGCACAGATCCGGTCGCTCGCCCGGGAAGGGTGCGAGATCGCACGCGTAGCCGTCCCCGACGCGAAGGCGGTCGCGTCGTTCCGGAAGATCCGCGCCGGGTCGCCGATTCCGGTCATCGCCGACATCCACTTCGATCACCGCCTGGCGATCGCCTGCGCCGACGCGGGCGCGGATTGCCTGCGGATCAACCCCGGGAACGTCGGCGGGGAGAAGAACACGATCGAGATCCTGCGGGCGGCGCGGGCGAACCGGATCCCCGTGCGGATCGGGATCAACGCGGGGTCCGTCGAAAAAGACCTTCTTGCGAAGTACGGCGGGCCGACGCCGAAAGCACTGCTGGCGAGCGCCGCGCGATACCTGAAGATCTGCGCGAAGGCGCGCTTCACGGCGCTCAAGTTCTCCCTCAAGGCGTCCGACGTGGTGACAACGATCGAGGCGTACCGCCTCTTCTCCCGCCGGTACGATTTTCCGCTGCACATCGGCGTCACGGAGGCGGGGACGATCTTCTCGGGGACGGTCAAGTCGTCCGTCGGGATCGGCGTCCTTCTCGCGGAGGGGATCGGCGACACGTTGCGGGTGTCGCTCACGGGGCCTCCGGAAGAGGAGGTCCGCGTCGGCTGGCAGATCCTGAAAAGCCTCGGGCTTCGCCACCGGGGACCGGAGTTCATCTCGTGCCCCACCTGCGGCCGGGTGTCGATCGACATCGTCAGGATCGCGACCGAGGTGGAGCGGCGGCTGTCGCACCTGCCCGTCCCCCTGAAGGTCGCCGTGATGGGGTGCGCCGTGAACGGTCCGGGCGAGGCACGCGAGGCCGACGTCGGGGTCGCGGGCGGCAAGGGGGAAGGGCTCCTCTTCGTGAAGGGGAAGATCGTGAAGAAGGTGAAGGAGAGCGAGATCGCGGCCGAGGTCGTCCGCATCGCGGAAACGCTGGCCGCCGAAAAAAGGAGACGCAAGTGATCCGGTATTCCCGATATCTGATGCCGACCACCAAGGAGACGCCGTCCGACGCGGAGGTCGTCAGCCACCGGCTGATGCTGCGCGCGGGGCTCCTCCGGAAAGTGGCTTCGGGGATCTACAATTACATGCCCGCCGGCCTGCGCGTCCTGCGAAAGGTCGAGCGGATCCTGCGCGAGGAGATGGACGGGGCGGGGGCGCTGGAGGTGCTGATGCCTACGGTGGTCCCGTCCGAGCTCTGGAAGGAGAGCGGCCGCTGGGACGCCTACGGGAAGGAACTGCTCCGCTTCAAGGACCGGGCGGACCGGGAGTTCTGCCTCGGACCGACGCACGAAGAGGTGGTCACCGACCTCGTGCGGCGGGAAGTCCGGTCGTACCGGCAGCTCCCGCTCAACCTCTACCAGATCCAGGACAAGTTCCGGGACGAGATCCGCCCCCGCTTCGGGCTGATGCGCGGACGGGAGTTCTTCATGAAGGACGCCTACTCGTTCGACACGGACGAGGAGGGGGCCGCGGAATCTTATAGGAAGATGTACGACGCCTACTGCCGGATCTTCCGGAGGATGGGGCTCGATTTCCGCGCCGTCGAGGCGGACACCGGTACCATCGGCGGTTCCAGTTCGCACGAGTTCATGGTGATCGCCGACTCCGGCGAGGACGCGATCGTCTCCTGTGCCTCCTGTTCCTACGGGGCGAACCTAGAGAAGGCGGAGTGTCGTTCCTCTGAAGCGGCATCATCGGAGAAAGGAAACGGCGCCGCGAAGGAGGGAAATCCCCGCAAGGTTCCGACCCCCGGCAAGCGGACGATCGAGGAGGTGTCGGCCTTCCTCGCGATCGATCCCGCGACGCTGATCAAGACGCTCCTGTTCGAAACATCCGTCGGTGACGTGGCCGTCCTCGTATCCGGTGCCCACGAGGTGAACGAGATCAAGGTGAAGAACCACCTCGGCGCCGATTTCGTGCGCCTGGCCGGGGAGGTGCGCGTGCGGGAGTTGACGGGCGCCCCGTCGGGGTTCGCGGGGCCCGTCGGGCTTTCGGTGCGGACGATCGCGGACCTGTCGGTCCGGTCGATCGTCTCGGGGGCCACCGGCGCGAACGAAAAGGATGCCCACCTCGTCGACGTCGTCCCCGGGAGGGATTTCGTCCCGGAAGCGTATGTGGACCTGCGGATGGTGCGCGAAGGGGACGCCTGCCCCCGGTGCGGCGGGGCGCTCCGCTTCTCCCGCGGGATCGAGGTGGGGCACGTCTTCCGGCTCGGCACGAAATACAGCGAGGCGATGCGGGCGGTCTACCTTGACGAGGGGGGAAAGGAACGGGTCGCCGTAATGGGGTGCTACGGCATCGGCGTCGGGCGGACCGCGGCGGCGGCGATCGAGCAGAACCACGACGACGACGGGATCGTCTGGCCGATCTCCATCGCCCCGTTCGAGGTCGCCGTCATCCCGGTGAACGTGAAACAGGCGGATGTCATGGCGGCGGCGGAACGCGTGGCGGCGGACCTCGACGCTCGCGGCGTGGAGGTCTTCTTCGACGATCGGGAGGAGCGCCCCGGCATAAAGTTCAAGGATGCCGACCTGACGGGGATCCCCGTGCGCATCACCCTCGGGGAAAAGAACGTGGCGGCCGGGTTCGGCGAGATCCGCGACCGGAAGACGGGGGAGACGCTGCGGATCCCGCTGCCGGAGCTGGCGGGCGAAGCGTTTGCGCTGGTCGAAAAGAAGAAGGCGGAGTGCGCCCCATGAAGGACCGGATCATCGTCGCCCTCGACACCGACTCCCAGGAAGCCGCCCTTGAGACCGTAACGGCGCTTGCGGGCGAGGTCGGCATGTTCAAGATCGGGATGGAACTGTTTCCCCGGGGAGGACCCGAACTGGTCCGCCGCGTCCGCGCGGCCGGGTTCGAGGTCTTTCTGGACCTGAAATTCCACGACATCCCCAATACGGTCGCCGGCGCGATCCGCTCCGCCGCCGCCCTCGGGGTGAAATTCGCCACCGTCCACGCCTCCGGCGGCCGGGCGATGCTCACGGCGGCCGCGGAAAACGCGCGCGGCACCGGGACGACGCTCCTCGCCGTGACCGTCCTCACGAGCCTGGACGACGCCGACCTGGCCGATGTCGGGTTCTCCCTCGGGGCTGCCGAGGCGGTAACGCGGCTCGCCGGTCTCGCGGTGTCCTGCGGGATCGAGGGGATCGTCTGCTCCGCGAAGGAAGTGGCGGCGGTGCGCGCCCGCGTCGGGAAGGGGGTCACCCTCGTCACCCCCGGGGTCCGGATGCCGGAAGACGCCGCGGGGGACCAGAAACGTGTGGTGACGCCGGCCGATGCGATCCGCCGGGGTGCCGATTACATCGTCGTCGGGCGGCCCATCACGAAGGCGATAGACCCGACGGCGGCGGCGCGAGCCATCGCGGAATCGATGCGCTGCTCGTTCAAGAAAGGGGAACGCTCTTGAAGGATCCGGAAGTCGGGAGAGGAAAACACCCGCCACGGGAGGCCGCCAGGGGTGACGACCGGAATGTGGAGAGGAAGGGAATATCGCGCGAAGAGAAAAGCGGTTCCATGTGGGTGACGGGACGGCATCCCGTCGAGGAGCTCCTCGCGTCGCGGACGCAGCGGGCCAGGAAAGTCCTCTTGAGCGACACGGTTCCCAGGGAGGCGCGGGCCGGATTCGAAAAACGCGCGAAGGAACTCGCGCTCCCGTGCCTCACCTGTCCCCGGCAGGAGTGGGAGCGGCGGACGGGGGAGCGCGAAGGGGGCGGAATCGCCGCGGAGATCGCGGAGTATGTGTACGCGGGGATGGAGGAGTGGGTCTCGGCGTTGCCGGGGACGGCGAGGGTGTTCCTGCTCGACGGGATCACCGACCCCGGGAACCTCGGGGGAATCTTGCGCAGCGCCCGGGGATTTGCCTTCGACGGCGTGGTCCTTCCCGCCGACCGGTCGTGCCCGGTGACCAGCGCGGTCTTCCGCGCGTCCGCCGGCGCCGCCGCGCACGTGCCGGTGGTCCAGGTGACGAACCTGGTCCGCGCCATCGAGCGCATGCAGGAGGCGGGGTTCTGGCTCTACGCGGCGGAAGGGGAGGAGGGGACGGATCTCTCCGGGTTCGCCCCCGCGAAGCGCACGGCGATCGTCCTCGGGAGCGAGGAGAAGGGGATCCGGAGGCTGGCGCGGGACCGGTGCGACGGCGCCGTGCGGATTCCGATGGCCCCCGGGGCCGAGTCGCTGAACGTCTCCGTCGCCGCGGGGATCATCGCATATTCCATCAGAAAACCGTTGACATCTTCCGTCGAATAGCATCAAATTCCAAGGTTCGGGATGTCGGTACCGGTGCGCGCCGACGTAGCTCAACGGTAGAGCCTCTGATTTGTAATCAGATGGTTGGAGGTTCGATTCCTCTCGTCGGCTCCATCATTGAAGTGGAGGGGTACCCGAGCGGCCAAAGGGGGCAGACTGTAAATCTGCTGGCGAACGCCTACGGAGGTTCGAATCCTCCCCCCTCCACCATCTTTTCGATCTGCAGGAAGGCGGACAAAAAAACGCAGTAAAACCGGTTGACTGTCGCTGGAAATTGCGTATAATTACAAGTTTGCGACAGGTGCGGGCGTAACTCAGTTGGCAGAGTCACAGCCTTCCAAGCTGTTGGTCGCGGGTTCGATTCCCGTCGCCCGCTCCAGACTTCGCTCAGAAGCGTACATGAAACTTCATGCTTCTGAGCTGCGTACGGGCATGCCATAAGGAGCGAAGGCTGCCACGCCGAAGCCCAATCAGGTGTTTCACGAGTTGTTTGGGCGAAGGCGGGCAGAGAGAACGAATAGGGTTCGCCCACGTAGCTCAGTAGGCAGAGCGCGTCCTTGGTAAGGACGAGGTCAGCAGTTCGATCCTGCTCGTGGGCTCCAGATCGACCGACACTCCATTTTTCTCAAGGAGAGGCACACATGTCCAAGCAGAAATTCGAGCGTACGAAGCCGCACGTGAACGTCGGTACGATCGGTCACGTGGATCACGGGAAGACGACGCTGACGGCGGCGATCACGAAGGTCCAGTCCACCCG
>Ga0307376_10004126_pt1 | contig 13388 bp, 16 predicted proteins | sample TR2MG_FD_202536 | JGI IMG/M metagenome (GOLD analysis project Ga0307376, IMG submission 202536) | Soil microbial communities from Risofladan, Vaasa, Finland - TR-2 | ecosystem: Environmental > Terrestrial > Soil > Coastal area > Acid sulfate soil | place: Finland: Risofladan, Vaasa | collected...
GAATCAAATTTAATACAGTATTAGTATTCGACTATGCTACAATTAAAAAGACAAAAGGATTGATCAATGCAGATAAAATCTTGGTGGTAAGTGATGCTTTAACAACAAATTTAGATTATTTGTACTCTAAAAAAGCACAAAACGTCATTTACTATGGAGAAATGCCATTTCAATACAAGGACTATAGATACACCATGAAGATGTTGTTTTCAAGATTTAAAGAAATATCAATCTGTGAGAAAACGACTTACATACATTCTCCAAAGAATCCTGATACAAGTTTTGTTGAAGCATTAGATCTTCCTGACCAGCCTATTATGTTCAGACAACCTGGTCATATGAAAAGTCTATTCAGTAAGTTTGATACCTTTGTTTATTATCACGCACATACATGGTTTGATCCAACACCAAGACTGATGCATGAATCGTATTTCTACAATAAGAAAATCGTCTATATAAATGAATTTAAATTCAAGGATGGTAGTTGGTATAGATATAAAGACTTGATGAAGTTTGGGCTTGTGAATAGATATTTAAACGCATTTGATGTAATTATAGGACAATTAATATGAATTTAATAGTTTTATATCATTCCGGGAGAGCAAATGGAGTTTTAACATCCATCATTGATCTTTACAACAATGTCTCTAAATATAAAGATGTTGAGTTGAAGATTGCACCTGATGATATTGGAAAGTTTATTCTTTTGTGTAAACGTAATCATTACTTCGGATGTGAGGACATCTTGTCATGTATAACAAACGAGACACACTTTGAAGCTGATACGATCATTACGTCCACAAAAACATTCAATGATCCAATTACTATGAAATACAATAAGTTAATTCTGCTTGATAGTCTTGATGTTGTTAAGGCTCATTATGGTTTGATTCCAATGCCTGAAAGAGAAACTGAAAACATTACGCTATTATGCAATCCTGCAAACATTGACCTGTTATATTTTGATTCAAAAGAATACTATCATAAGTTTAGTCCTGAAAGATTACAAACTATAACAGCAGCATGTGAACAGTTATTATACATGAGAAACAATAAAGAGAGTGCATATATTATTGATGAGGTATACTTTGAAAATATAGGAAAAGTTATATTTGAAGCTCTTTATTTAGGTAAAGGAGTTGGTTACTATGGAGATGAAATTCACGATGGTCTTTATTACTATTTAAAACTATTTAGGATTGATGGAGAGAGAGACTATATCCCTCTGATTATTACACCATCAGAAATAGAGAATACGTTATTTATGAAAGATGATGATTTAATATTGGAGCTGATATGAACTATTATATTCAATTGTTTTTAGCCAGACACTGCAACCAATCATGTTATTATTGTAATATACACCGTGGGTCAAACACAACTGAATGTGATATTTCAAAACTCAAATTCATATTAGATAATTGTGGTCCTAATCTTGGGGTTGAGTTAACAGGTGGTGAGATTGGGTTGATTAATAACATTGATGAAGTATTCAAAACTGTTCATGATCATAAAAATGTAAAGGACATAATAGTTCTGTCTAATGGCCTGATTAGGAAACGAGGAGTTGATTGGCTTGACAGAGTTGAATACAAAGAGCATTTGATAAAAGATATAAATGGAACTGAAATAATTAAGTTTTATGATCTAGACTTCACAGATATGGCTATAAACATCCTTGTAGCAACAGAATTAACAACAAAGTCTATAGTTGATAACTGGGATTATTTTAAGGAAACAGAGATTGTTTCTAACAAATTTTTTATTAAATTGATGAATGCTAAAACCCATAATATCAGACGATATGTTTATAAAGCAACAGAGTTGTTTAGATTACTAAATGATAAACGACATCTAAAAATGATTGAATGTTTCAAAGACAGCAACTTACATGTAGATCAGAAGAAACTTTGTAGTTTAAATCCACCTCATACATATATCGACTTTGATGATTGGCGAATTGGCCATTGTGCTATACCATTTGATTGTAAAAGATCAGATGTAACAATTGAAAATCTTAACAAACTAATAAAGGGTGAGTTATTTGGTCCGTGTAAATATTGTGAGTCCTGTTACACATTTGATGATGGATCTGATAAAGCATCATTCATTATAAAATCAAAGAAAGGCCAGTATGCGAATAGGAGCTATAGATGATAAGATTGAATAAGCCATTCAATATGGAATATGATAAGGATACTTCTTCACTTGAGTATAAAATGCAAGAGTATATTGGTACAAAGCATGCTATTGCAACAACGAGTGGTACTATGGCCATTTTTCTGGTATTATACTCAATAAAAGAGTTAGATAAGATAGATGTTATCATGCCGTCTTATTGTCATCCAGCAACGTTCCGGATGTGTGACATTTTGGGTTTGAATCCTGTGATGATTGAAATGAATACAAAAACTATGGGAATGGATCTAGATTCTTTATGGAACTCTATTACAGATGAGACATTGGCAGTTGTACATGTAGAAACCAACGGGGTTCTTGGAGAACCACAAGAGATAAAAAAGATATGTACAGAAGCGGGAGTGTATTATATTGAGGATTCCGCAGCAGCATTCTCACAAAAATATAATGATAGATATGCTGGAACATTTGGGGATGTTGGAATCTATTCATTTGCGCCGACCAAAGTTTTAAACTCAGGTGAGGGTGGGATGTTGATCACTAATGATGAGTTTTTGTCTGAAATGATACGCAAGGTCAGGTATGATGCTAATGCTTCAACCTTTTCATCACCAGCTCTTAATTTAAATATGTCTTCACATCTAGCGACTATGTTGATGGGTCAGTTTGATTCCATAGATTTCATATTAGAACAGAGAAAAAGAGTTCATGACTTATACAAAGCAAATGGTCTTGATATTTTTGAAGCAGAATCAGTTACGAACTATTATCCTTATGCAATTTATAAGTCACCGTCTGCAAAAAACATAAGCGACTCATTGAAGAAATTTCAGATTGCCCATAGATATAAGTTTTATGCTGCGGATTTGAGATTCCCTGGCGCTGTTGAGTTACAGACTCAAATAATTGATCTCCCAAACTTCTATAACATGACAGAGGCACAGATTAAAACTGTCTGCACCATAGTAAAGAGGGCAGAATAGCATGTGGTTCAGTTTTATTCTAACAGAAAAGTGTGATTGGGATTGTAACTATTGCCAATTTCCCCTGTTAAATCATACAAATGAGATGGATTCTAAGAAAATCACTCGACATATGCCATATATTAGGGAAATCATAAAAAAGACATATGAGATCAATCCGCCATCAATAGAAATTCAGGGAGGTGAAGTTGGTCTGTTAGATGCAGATACGCTTGCTATGTTCCTTGATATCCTTGGCCATAAGGTTTACGTTTCAACAAATGGTATGTTTCTTAAAAAGGGATATCATTTAGATGAAAGAATAAGACCATATATAAGAGAGGTCCAATGGCATCTAACACCACACCCAAAAGACTTCATGTTGGATGTGGATTATAATGATGATAACTTATTTATAAACAAGGGAATTGTTCATTCAGACATGGATGAAATCATTGCCTTCATCAAGCACAATCATCATATCACGTTTAATTATGTAGAATTGGAATGTGATATTAATGAAAAGAGAACGAGCGATACAGACGGTCTGAGGGGTCTTTATAGCAAATTAAAAGAGCTATCCAATGTGTCTGATAACGTATTCGATATATTAGAAAGACGATTTAAAGACGCTTATGATAAACGAGAAAAATGCAGTCGGTATCATATGGTTACATCAATCAATATGGCAAATGAAACTATACCTCTATGCCAAAGAGCAAGTCATATCAATATACCATTATCTAAATCTAATTTGATTGCAAGGCTTGTTAATTTTCCAGTCAAGGTATTTGACTATCCTGATTCGATAATGGGATGTGATTCTTGTATCAGATTATACTCAGGCAAGTATGATTTCAATAGTAATATACGACAAGCGATCAAGATAAGGAGGATAGACTTTGAAAGTTGAGTTCATGAAAGGCCCAAGTCATTATGTTGATGTATCGTCTTTCGGGTCACGAATATTAACAGAAAATTTGACTCGGGATGATCGCTTAGAAACAACATTTAATATGGCAACAATTTTAAATGAGATAAAAGCGGAGAAGTTTCTACGTGATGAGGTCGGGCCACAGATTGACAAACTAAGACCAGACATTTCAAAGGTGTACGGAATAGGAATTAAGTCAGCAGCATCAGTATATGCTTCTTATAAATACTCAGCTGATATTCCTGACTCTGTTAAATGTGACACTGTTTTATATTCATCAAATAATGGAGTATTCGATTTTCCAACAATTATGAGTTTGTTGAATGCTGGAATCCGTGTAGTCATGGGAGGCCCAACAGCAATGATGACTGGGCCAAAACAAGTTAGAGAACAACTTTTACAATACGGGGCAAAAAATCTTCATAATTTAATTATTGTCTCTGGATTTGTAGACTTAACGACTGATCTATATAATATAGTAAGGAATTGGAAAGACACCACAATAGATAGTAACGATTTCTCAACAATATGGGAATGTGATAAGGATTTTGTACAACCATATACTAATTTGTTTAAAAGGATAAGAAAACACACACGCCAATTCACAGTGGCTACTATATTTAAAAGCGGGTGTTGGTGGGGAAAATGTACATTCTGTACATATGGAAACATACCCATTCACTCATTTGTCGATAATTCATCACCTGAGACTGTAGCACAAAACATTATATCATCATGTAGATTACATGAAACTGATAGATTATTTGTGGCGGATGACTATTTTTTATTTACAGAGTTTAATGAAGAAGTATTTAAAATTCTTATAGAACATGATATTAAGATTGAGATATATAGTGGGATTCATCTATTAAGAAACCCAGTATATGTCAAAAAGATTGATAAATATATTGACTCTATATCTCTTGGAATTGAAAGTTTTGATAACTTCTCTTTAAAATATATCAATAAAGGGTATACACTAAAAGATATTAATAATGCTCTTAATAATGTGATTGAATATTGCTCAGATTTACAAGTTGTTATGATGTTAATGATGGATTTGCCAATTAGGAGTAGCTCAGCAATTATTCACAATTATGAACTTATAAAAGAAGCGAGAGAAAAATTAGAAAACAATGGTCTTCGGGTATATATGTTACCTAAGTTATTAGAAGTAAACTGGAATCTACGGAAAACATTTTTGGATAACAAGTATTTGAGATTGGCAGACAGACAATCGAAACATATATCAGGTAGATACGTTATATGGAAAGCATTAGAGGAGTTGGGTATAGTTGATTCTGATTTGTATCAGGATAGAACAACTCCGCTGGAGAGATACGATATGAGTGGTAATGTTTTAGAATCTGATTTATTTACTATATCCAATGATGTATTTAATGGACTGACCAATGAAAGTTGAGTTGATGAGAGGCCTTGGCAATTTTATTGGCCCTCCACATTTTGGTTCAAGGATATTATCTACCGCTTTAATGAAAGATGAACGACTGGACGTTCACTTTAACATAGAGACAGTTCTGAATGAAGTTAGGGGAAGAAGTCAATTAGATAGTGTTGATCTTGGGAACATTGGAAATAATAGGACTGCGCTATATAAAAGATGGCTGGATCAGTTGGGAAGTTCCTTTTCTCTCCAGAAATATACGAAGATAATTCCACAATCAGTCAAATGTGATACAATATTATATTCGGCTAATAATGGCATGTTTGATTTTCCAACAATATCCAGTTTATTAAATGCTGGATTGAAAGTTGTTGTCGGAGGTCCAACTGTAACAATCCACAAGAGAAACATGAGAAATGTTCTTGCTTCATATGGATGCAAGCAGCTTTATAACCTTACTCTTGTTTCCGGTTATGTAGATCTGACAACTGACTTGTATTCAATAATTAAAAACGGTAGAGACTTTCACATTGAAGATAATGATTTTTCAACATTTTGGGATTGTGAAAATGATTTTATTGATCCATATATATCTGTGCTGATGAAATTGGATCATAACAATCCAGGAAGATATAACTTACCTGTAGTATTTGATAGTCATTGTTGGTGGGGTAAATGCACATTTTGTAGTTACCCCCATCTTAACAAGAGTTCGTTTGTATTAAATACCACACCAGAAAAAGTGGCAAATAATATAATATCGTCATGCGAACATTACAAAACTAAAAAGGTACACGTTCACAATGATTACTTTAAATTTGACTCATTCAATGAAACTGTATTTGAAATTCTAAATGAGTGTGGTATTAAGATAAAAATATATTCAGGCATTCATATGCTTAATAATATGAAATATGTAAATAAGGTAAACAAGTATGTTCGAGAATTGTTCCTTGGTATAGAGAGTTTTGATAATTTCTCATTGAAGTATATAAGAAAAGGGTATACCAAAATAGCAATTGACAAAGCATTCAATAATATAATGAATACTTGTAATAAAAAACTGGACTTTAACATATCTCTTATTATGGACTTACCAGTTAAATATAAATCAAGTGTAATTGAAAATTATAAGTCACTAAAAGAGCTGAATCGTAAATTGAGAAATGATAAGAGATTCAGTGTGGTATTAACACCAAAGCTAATTGAAATTGGTGGTCATATGAGACAGACATTCATAGACAACAAACATTTAAAAGAAGCCAACTTATCATCTGAAATCGTTTGTGGTAAATATAGATTTTGGAAGATTCTCGATGAATTAAACATACAGACACCAGATATATACAAATTAAGATCAACTCCATTGCAAAGGTTTGATATTGATGGCAATATAGTAGAATCAGATTTGGATTTATTATCAGAGGATTTAATAAAGGAATTATTATGAAGATTGAATTTCTGAGAGGCATAGGAGACATACGATTTCTTGCATCCTCAACTCGTATATTATGCAGCAATCTCTTGAAAGATGATAGACTTGATGTGAGATTCAATCCGGCATCATTAACAACAGATGCATATACGGTTAAGTATTTGATCGACCATATGAATAGTATAGAGATGCCTTCATTAATTAAAGCAGCAACAGAATTATGGTTCATCCCTGCAAGACTCATATTGACCACATACAAATTCATTGATAAAATCATTGATACTATACAGAATGACATTGTATTGTATAGTGCTCATGTTGGCATATATGATTACTATCCTATTAAGAGATTACTTGAAAGAGGGTTTAAGGTTGTAATGGGAGGACCAACAGCAACAATGGTTGATAATGACCGTATTCGTTTAAGGTTATCAGGCTTGGGGTGTACAATGAAACAGCTGGACAACCTAATCATTGTTAAGGGATATGTCGATTTAACAACTGATCTATATTCAATCATTAAGGAATGGAAAGACACAACAATACAAACAAATGACTTCAGTACAATATGGGATTGTGTTGATGATCCATTTCAAAAATACTTCGATATAACAAAACGATTGTTGAAAGATTATCCAGGTAGTAATTTCAATAGTGATTTGACATTGAATGTAGTTGTGTTCCGAAATTTTTGTCATTGGGGAAGATGTTCATTCTGTCATTATCCATTCATGAATAAAAACAATTATTTACAAGGGACAACTCCTGAGCATGTGGCAAACAATATAATTGAGACTTGTAAATTATATGAAACCAACAATGTATTCCTGTCAGATGGATGTTTTATATTCAATGATGAAGTTGAAAGGATACTTGACATATTAGTCAATAATAATATCAAGCTATCCATGTTGATTCGTATCCCATTTCTTAAAAATAAAAAGGTAATTGATAAAATCAATAAGTATGTTAGCATGCTGGATATAGGGATTGAATCCTTTGATGATTATGCATTGTCTACCATCAACAAAGGATATAAACAGAAGGATATATTTGAAGCATTTGATATGATTGCAAAACACATGAACCCACAAATACGTCTAAATCCTTATTTGATTTATGATTTGCCATATAAAACTCGTGATGATATTATTGAGAACTATAATATGGCAATTACCTTGAAAACTCGTATGGAGTCTATGGGATTTCAATGTAAATATACTCCAAACTTATTAGAAATCACATGGGACACACAAGATCGAATGTTCAATAAGTCTATCCAGTGTGAGACAGAAAATTCACAGGGAAGACATATTGCCTTTCAGTTCATGGAACAGATTGGTTTGATCAAACCTGATGAATATGTATATTTAGCAAAACCATTTCAACGATATGATATATGTGGAAAAAAACTCGAATCAGATTTGTACATAATACCAGAATCATATACTGATATGTTCTGTAGTAAGTATGGGGTGAACTAATGGAAAACTTGAATCGTTATTTATTATATGGAGACACCAATCCAATTGAACCATCGCCAACTGTAGAGGTCAAGGATTATGAGTGGGATGAGTTGAAAATCTTATTTCGTGAGAACCTTATCAAGAGTCTATTCAAAATAGAATCAAGACATCTATCGTTTTGTGGGACAACATCTGGTCTTGTAATGAAAGATTTGTTGGGTGATCTCATTTATAAGTTATGGGCATTTGATGGAATAAGTATTGATCCATTAATGGACAGAGAACATCAATACGCTTCATTTGATGTTGATAATATTGAGAATTATCTCATAGTAATAAATCATTTGTCTGATACGCCAAGATGTTCTATGGAAGATATCTTCGCTTTTCATAGACAAAAACAAATGAGGAAAGAATTGGACACTGTTTATTGTGAGGGAGGAACCGATTTTCTGTTCCTCGGCTTCAATGTTGTTGCTTCAATGATGTGCTCATTGTTCAGACGTAAGCAATACGATATAGCAAAAGCAATGAAGTATTTAAATGGACCATCAAGAATAGGTATTGCAGCAAAACCTCCTGAAATACATGCGAAGATATTTAGAGACAATTTCTTTTATTTTACATATGATGAACTGAAAGAATTTGGGATAGAACCTCCTGATGATATAATTGATGTTTCAACACAGGCAACATTTATGACCTCATTCTTTGACCTTGGATATCATATGGTGTACAAAAGAAGGACAAAGGTATTTGGAGATCATTTCGGATTACAAATATATTCACCATTCTATAATGATCCTGAGTTTGTCAATTTTTGTTTATCAATCCCAATGGAAATGAAATATTGCATGGGAAGAAAGAAACATATACTAAAAGAGTCATTTGATCTATCACAATATAGAAAGCTTCCACACCTTGACCTTGAACGTAGTTTGTATAATCATATCCGTAATGAAATAGAGAGGTTGGCATATAAGTATTTAACCAACAAAGGAAATAGAATATTTGACTATCTACCATTTGATGTTGTACAAAAGTATCTGAAACATGATTCAAAACGTACAATTGTTTTGTTGAATTTAGCTATATGGTTGGAGGTTCACTAATGTTAGGGTATTACTTGAAGATGGGTACATGTTATGCTAAAGATTTTACATATACAATCCCGGAAGATAAAATGATAGGAATTAAATGGAATGATGCAATCAATAAATATGAAAGTATATTGAGATCCAATTGCATCTCTTTAAAAGATCAAGGATACGAGTTTAGTTTGAGTGGTGGATTAGACTCGAGCATTATGTTTGTGCTTGGTAAACCCAATCGTGCATTTTGTTGTCAGGTTGATGGTAATAAAGACTATGGATACGCAAAGAGATTATATCCTGAGGTAATAAAAGAGTCTTCATTTATGGATATCCCTATGGAAACACAGTTGATTGAAAATCAAAAGTTGTGGGATGTACCTCATTGCAGGCGTGCAGACTTTTATGATTATCATATATATCATCAGTACGACAAGGTTGCTGTTGGAGAGCATCCAAACTATTGTAGATACCTTGAATATTTAAAGCGTGGGAGATCATCAAGATTAAAACTATTCATTGATTGGTGTCAATTATTTAACGATGATCAAATCAGAGAATTTGGATACGATCCTCCCAATATTAAACTGAAAGAGGAAACCTTCGATGACTTTATGGCATTTGTTGAAGACTGGACTAAACTAACACGAAAGATTTTTTATCATTTCAGAGGAAAAGTTGAATCTCCATTTATGATGAACAATGCAGTTAACTTCTTTAAACGATTACCCATTGAACTTAAAACAGACAAACAAATCATAAGAGAGGTTGGCAAAAGGAATGTTCCTGAGTTTATCAATTCAAGAAGAAAGGATACAAAGGTTTACAAAGAATTTAATCCGAAGTATGCAGCATATAGAAAAGTTGAACTTGAAAACCTGAAGAAGAAATACTTAATGAATCCTGAGATGAAAATATTTGATCATCTCCCATATGAAGTTGTGAGAAAATATCTTAAGGACTTCAGGATATGCTGGAATTTCTTGAACTTGTCTATATGGTATGAGGTACATAATGGATAGAGGAAAATTCTTATTCGAGAAATTACTGCCGCATCTGGATCGTGATGATAGGATATTAGATTACTGCTGTGGACTATCTCAGATTGCAGAACATTTAGTAGATAACTATCAATATATTGGATTTGATTATGATCCGCATGTTATAAGGAAAATGAATGAAAAGTTTAATGTTGGCACATTCGATGTTAAGGATTTTATTGATATTGAATATGAAGACATTGATGTTCTACTATTCTTTCGTTCATCGTTTACAGAATACACCACAAAGGCTTTACAGCGTAATATCAGTAAACTCAAACCACGTATCATATTCATGGACTCATGTTTGCGTAAGCGCTACACTGATGATATAACATGGCATGAAAAGGATACTTGTGGTCTAACAGAAGAATATACAAGATTAAACTTATTCTTGAACAGTATAGGATATAGAATAATTGACAAAGGAAAGATAGAAGACCGGTACTATTATCAAATATTTAGAACAAAATAAAAATCAATCTCTTAGTGAGGATACTGCTGTGGATGAGCTAATTGAACAATTCATTGAAATAAGAGAGTACTTAATGTGCCAGATATCACAAATGATTGAAGTCTATTTTACTGGCATGTGGGATCCTTGTATGAAGTTTGTAATTATAAAAGAAACAAATATAATACTGGATAAATTAATTGAACAAGAGTATCCAGAATTTCCAAAGAAATATTATCCCAAAGTTAAGTTCAGAATATTTGAAGATGAACATGAGATAGAAGCTGGAGTTCAAATGTATTTAAATAAACAGCCTAATCTGACATTTTTAGGGACGAGTGAGCTTGGAGATAGTCCATTTGATTTTTATCTTCGTAAATCTTGGGATCCAAGCTGTGAGTACATGTTCTTTGCACGATATGGTCACACAGCAGACAACATATATTCAGGAGCAAAGGTAGCAGCAGCAGAGTATTTTCAAGGAGCAATGACACCACTATCAGTTGCATTTGGTATGGCTATTGAAGATGGTTTTATCGCTTAGTTCTATATATATTAATAAATGAAAAATGAAAAGATATTCAGTTTATTTTTTTATGAAAAGGGAGAAAGACAATGGCAGAAGTAAGAAGCAATCAATATTCAATGCAATTTAGATGTCCGAACTGTGGAGAGGTATTCTCAAAGTCAGTTCAGAAAGGAGTATCAGCTTTAGGCAAAGGTGGTTCATGTCCAAACTGTGGAGTTAATGATGGACAACCACAGGTTGGAAATTTTACAGTAATAAAACAACATCCTGAACTGGATGCGCCTATTCGTCCATATAACTAACGAAAACAATTGAAAAGGAGAAAATCATGGGTTTGTATATGTTCATTTTGGCCATGTGTTGTATTGCTGGATGGGGACTGTTTGAATTTTATCAGCACATGCAAAGAAAAAGTACGATGGAGGAACTGTCTGGACCAGGAGAAGACAATCGCTGTCTGAATGAAATTATCAGGCTTGTCCATACACATGCATTGATGGGCAAGGATAAAGCAGTCACAAGAAATTCAGTTTCAAAAGTGACACTAATGGAAGATTTGAATTTGAGGCCAAGAGAGTTGAAATCTTATCTTGGAAGATTGGTTACAAAGAACATCATTAAAGAGGATATTGATTCTGTGACCATCACACCTTTTGGTGTTCAATTCTACACGGTGTTCTCAGATGACAAACTTAATCTTAGTCCACCCAGACGATAAATTAAATCTTACCAAAACTATAATAGAAATTGACAATTGGAGGGTAATAGGGTTGCTGCCTGGTGGTAAGTTCTACCTTGTTACCCAAGATTGTAATGTTTATCACATCACAGGTTTAAATCTAAAGAAATTCAATTCACTCATTAGAATGGGTCTTGAAATGACTCGTAAAGGAATCTTTGATACCATTGCGTTGGTATGCCCTCTCTGTAGTGGTACAGGAATAACTGATTGGGTAACTGATGTAGTTGGCCCAAAACCAATGTCCGGAACATTTCCTGAGTTTAAAAGAGACCCAAACTTGCCAGTCTATAAAACTAAACTTAACCATAACAGAAAACCATTCACCGTTTATTTTAGTCGTGCAATTATTCCTGAAGCACATGATCATTGCAAATATTGTAAAGGCACTGGTCTATTCATTTTTGATTATACGACTACAGATGAGGGGTATGGTATTAAAGAATACAACTTTCGATAAGGAGTGCCAATGAAACTTTTGAAAAGTATTTTAATACTTAGTTTAATTATATGTGTATATGTGACTGCATACGCTCAAGATGGAGAAGTGATTCCTCTAATGGGAACTCCTGAAACGTATGATATCGGAGTGGAAAAAGATATTACAATCCCCAACACATTCGTCATTAAATACATCAACAACATGATGGGAAATAAGGAGGTGAAATTAGAAGGTAGTATTGAAGTCAACAGGAGATATCAGATCATTGATTTACAGATTGATTATTACCTGCTTGACGGTAATCAGAAAACAGCAAGAGCAACAAATTTGAATTTATTGCCTGTCGAAGGATCACCTGGGGTATTTAGTTTTAAATATCAATACCCTTTAAATTTAACCTCTTACGAGTATGAAATCTTTAGTTTGATTTTCATCGTCCAAGAAATCGACACACAATCAATCTAACTTAAATTATGGAGGTCACACAATGGCGACAATCTCAACCAGTTTAATTAAACGTAATCAAGTCAAGTTACCGCATGAGTTAGCAACTCATCCATTCATCAATGATGCAGCAGTTAAAATCGAAGACGACATAGTTACTTTCAAACTGCCGCCAGCAAACGTCCACGAAAACATGTACGCCGACATCTGGCAATACATTCACAGCAAACAGAAGTGGGTGCAGATGACCTTCACCAAGTGAAGGAGATCAATGAAAACGAAATCGAAAAAAGAACCAGTAGAGTGTA
>Ga0307376_10004129_pt1 | contig 13380 bp, 13 predicted proteins | sample TR2MG_FD_202536 | JGI IMG/M metagenome (GOLD analysis project Ga0307376, IMG submission 202536) | Soil microbial communities from Risofladan, Vaasa, Finland - TR-2 | ecosystem: Environmental > Terrestrial > Soil > Coastal area > Acid sulfate soil | place: Finland: Risofladan, Vaasa | collected...
ATCCACTTTAAGCTCCAAATTCCCCTTGCATAAAGGACAGGCTAAGATTTGCACCAATTCTCTTTTCATTTCAGATTCCCATTATATCATATAAGCAGCGGCACTTAAGAAAGTGTTATAATATTTGGGAGGAGAACGAAATGACAATTCAGATTAAAAAGACTTATAGGGGCTTAAATCCTGGGATGCTCTACGATGAAGTACGAGACTTGCTACAAAAACAAGAGATTATAAGTGTTGAGACTGAGTCGCAAACATATGGTCTTCCCAGCGGCGACACTCAATCGCATATGACGCTGGCATTAAAAACAGATACCGAGCAAGAGGAAAACCAGAAAGAATGCGGCAGGGCACATATTCTGGGCTCACCACAGGGCGAAACAAAAATGCTCCTTGACGTAGATGAAACACTCTTCTCCCGGGAAAAGCTCTCCGCTTTTCAAAATGACCTCGATTTTATCCTCGGCTCATACGAGATTAAGTGGTAGACGAGCAGCTTCCAGAGCAGAACCAGCTTGCCAGGAAAACCAAGCAAGAACGAAGAGAAAGGCGGCGAGCAAAGGAAAAGGCCCAGATGCCACAGCATGGCAAGGGCCTGGCAAGGGTATATAAGGACGCTGTATCCAGGAGAGCCAAGACCACGAAAGCCCACAAGCAGTCAAGCTAAGGGGTCTAGATTCTTCGCCCCGACATGTCGGGGCGAAGAATGACAGGAGGGGTCGCTGAATGGCCTCAACTCGGTGCTTACTATGATAAGGAAATTCCTTTTCAGAGGTCCCTTAATAGTCCTGATTTGCCTGGCCATTGGATTTGCCATAGTTTATGGTGGTGGGTGGCTGCTCCAGCAATTGGGGTGCATAGGGGGAGGGTGAGAAACATTCATAACCGGCGTTTTGAGCAGATCGCAGAGCACTGTTCACATTCATTGTCGCACGGCTCAGCATGAATGGTTACACTAGCCTCGTGAAGTGTGCTTTGTATTTCGACCTCAATCAGGTCACATATCTGATGAGCCTGCTCCAAACTAATGTCCCTGGCCATTACCAAATGGAGGTCTATATAGCACTGGCTTCCAGCCCGACGTGTCCGTAGTGCGTGGAAGCCGAACACCTCGCGGCTATGTTTACTTAAACAGCCTTCGATAACTGCCTGTTGTGAAGGAGGTAGCTTTTCATCAAGCAGTCCCGATATCGGCTTACGGATAGTATCAATAGCTACTTTCAGGATGTAAATAGCAACTCCGATAGCAATCACAGAGTCAATAATATTGAGCCCGGTGAATCGCACTATCGCCAGTCCCACCAAGACGGCTGAGGCGGAGTAAACATCAGTGGCAATATTGCGGGCATTAGCCTCCAGGGCTACAGAGCCGGTGGTCCGGGAAACTCTTAATAGATGGCGCGATAGGAAGATACTGACCACTATGGAAACCGCCATCACAGCTATCCCGGCTTCGGCTAGTTCAATGCCAGAGCCTTCTATTATCCGCCTTACTGCTGAATAGATTATCAGTCCGCCAGCGATAAAGATGAGAACCCCCTGCACAACGCCAGCAATGTCTTCTACCTTACCATGACCATACGGATGTTCAGCATCAGCTGGCTGAGCCGCAATGCGAATAGCCGAGAAGGTAATTATTCCGGCAAATAAATCCAATAAGCTGTCGGCTGCCTGAGCCAGTATGCTGATGCTGCCGGTCAGCCAGCTGACGACCACCTTAAATACTATTAGACCGACGACTGCAACAATCAGCAGCTTGGTGGCCCCGGCCTTTGTCGAAAACATTTTGCTCAGTTCCCCATGTTCTCAGATGCCAAAATTACAGAGAACTAGAAGTTTACAGCGATATTTCGACTAAGGCAACTGTTATCTGATATTTTCCGACTTCGTTACCATGTAATGCAATAAAGCTGTGAAGCAAAACAATTGCTTAAAGAATGCCAACCAGGCCTAGAAGAGTCCCCAGTAAATAGGTTAAACTGGCGGATTATGGATGAACCCATGAGCAATGGTACCAGCAGAGGGGTGGTGGTACTGCTTGTCACCACGACAGCGTCGTTTATTTTTACCTTTATGAGCTCCGCTGTGAATATTGCTCTCCCTAGACTCGGGAAAGAGCTATCGTTGGATGCAGTCATGTTAGGCTGGATTGCCACTGCATACCTCCTTTCCTCTGCAGCCTTACTCGTTCCCTTCGGCAGAATAGCCGACATATATGGCAGGAAGAAGATTTTTACATGTGGCATGGTTATCTTCACGCTCTCATCTTTTGTTGCAGGGCTGGCAAGCTCTGTCACCATGCTTATTTCCTGCCGGGTTTTTCAGGGAATTGGCGGTGCCATGCTTGCCGGAACTGCAATAGCATTGCTTATTACGGTATTTCCCGCTAACGAGAGAGGAAAAGTTCTGGGAATAAACGTCGCAGCAACATATATTGGCCTTTCCGTAGGGCCGGTCTTGGGTGGAGTCCTGACACACAACCTTGGCTGGAGGAGCATCTTTTTCCTGAGTGCGCTCCTGGGATTGGCGGTTATCGGCGTCGTTTTATGGAAGCTAAAAGGGGAGTGGTCTGGGGCGAAGGGCGAGAAGTTTGATTTTGTCGGCTCTGTAATCTACATCCTTGGGCTTGTAGCGCTGGTATATGGTTTTACTCTCCTACCAGCGAGGCCAGGAGTTTGGTTGATTATCGGAGGCGCCATCGGGCTTTCAGCATTCACCAGATGGGAGATGAGAACAAAAAGCCCGGTTCTGGATATAAGCCTCTTCAGAAACAGTAAAACCTTCGCCTTTTCCAACCTGGCAGCGTTGATCAATTACAGCGCCACATTCGCTGTATCCTTCCTCATGAGTCTTTATTTGCAGTATCTGAAGGGATTCAACCCTGAAAGCGCCGGCTTGATTCTGGTCGCTATGCCCGCTACGCAGGCTATTTTTTCACCGCTGGCTGGCAGGCTTTCAGATAGGATTGAACCCAGGCTAATTGCCTCAGCAGGAATGGCGTTGACCACCGCAGGACTCACCATCTTCGTCTTCCTAAGTGAGCAAACTTCCCTGGAATTAGTCATCGGCAATTTTGTCCTGATGGGTTTGGGCTTTGCTCTTTTCTCGTCTCCGAATACCAACGCGGTTATGAGTTCTTCACCAAAGACGGCTTACGGGGTGGCTTCAGCAACGCTGGCAACAATGCGTCAGGTTGGCATGGTCCTCAGCATGGGAATCGCCATGTTGATGTTTACTCTATACATGGGGAGGGTTCAAATTACGCCTGAATACTATCCGCATTTCCAGCAAAGCATGAAGACAGCGTTCATAATTTTCGCCATTCTCTGCTTCGGCGGCATATTTGCCTCGCTCGCCAGGGGGAAAGTGCGGTAGTCTCTCGTTTATTGCGAGCCGAAGATGTGGCAATTCTATCTAGAATGTCATCTTAGGTATAGCAAAGGGTCTCAGCCCTGAGACTGCTTCGGCCCCTTGGGTTTCGCGATGACAAGAAGGAAGCCACAGTTTCAGGGCAGGTGAGTTATCTCGGTGGCCGGTTTTTTGTGTAGCTCAAACTCTATTCCGGCTTCCCGGAATATGTCTACGAAGGAGTCATCATTATAGCTGCCAAAGGTTACGAAGCGCTTTATTTTGGCATTGACCAGCATCTTGGCGCAGAGTACGCACGGCGAATGGGTAACATAGACTGTGGCGCATTCAAGGCTAACCCCATGAAGTGATGCCTGTATGATTACATTCTGCTCGGCATGAATACCGCGGCATATTTCTTGCCTGGTTCCAGATTCTATGCCAAGCTCATCCCTGAGGCAGCCAAGCTCAAGACAGTCCTTAAGCCCAGAAGGAGCTCCATTGTAGCCGGTGGCTAATATGTGCTTGTCCTTCACCGCCACAGCGCCCACATGGTGACGCCGACAAGTGGAGCGTTCCGCCACTACAGCAGCTATCTTGAGGAAATATTCCTCGATATCCGGCCTGGTTTCCCTTTTCATTTCAAAGCGGATAAAACTCGTTCCGTCTCCCTTCTCAGTTCCTCCAGGGAGTCCTTGTTTACTATGGCAAAGTCGGCCATGGCAATTGGCCCGCCCTTGTTGATATTTTCTATCTCAGATTTATCTCGACTGGCTGCCTCCTCAAGCGTTAAAGGTCGTTCTGCTCTACGAGCAAGTCGGGCATGTCTGGTAGCAGGCGAAGCCCAGACCGCCACCGTAATCAACCTCCTGCCATAGCGTTCCTTCAATAAAATATACTCTTCCCAAGAGTAAAGCCCGTCTACCACGACATCCGATGATTTCAGTGAGCTATCAATCCTGGGCAAGTTCAATTTGGCGTAAGCAGCCATCCCGTGTTTTTTTCTCAATTGCTGCCTGACATAATGCTCGTTTTCCTCATTCTGCTCCAGACCTTTGTTCTTGAGTTCTTCGTCTGTAATATCTCCAAACCGCACTTTCTTGAAGCCATGCTCTTCAAATACCTTGGCTACTTCTGACTTGCCTGCACCTGCCATGCCAACGATTGCTATCACTTTCACGGTTTACACGTAATTAAACCCGACAAGAGTCGGCGAATTGCCACAGCGCTATATTAACAAGATTTACGCAACTATCATAGAGAAAATCTCGGACCTCAGCAAAAAGTTGACCATCCTTATCCTTCGATAAACTCAAGGCAGGCTCTTAATACTCTTCTGTCAAGGGAGAAGGAATTTGGCTTGCCTTGGCGAGGAAGAAAACCTTGTCACTGATAATGATAAATATCGCACTGTCTTGCCTGGTAGCGCAGCATGAATTATACTAAATTTCGGCAAGTCGGGTTACATCTGTGTAAACTGGCGGTGAATAAGTGTTTGGTATTTTTTCCAGAGAAGATATCCTGAAGATGTTAAAGGCAAGTCCTCCCCTGTTGGACAACTTAGTTGATATTCAACAGCAGGTTCAACCCAACGGCATAGATCTGACCCTCAAGGAAATAGCTTTGCTTTCTTCGTCAGGCAGCCTGGGTCTCAGCAATGAAAGCAGAGCTCTGTCCAGTACTTCTCCACTCGTTTTCGATGGTCTGGGCCGTATAGACCTGTTGCCCGGTTGTTATCTAGTTACGTACAACGAGGTGGTTAATATTCCCAGGAACATAATAGCTCTGGCAACCCCCCGTTCAAGCCTTCTGCGCTGCGGTGTCAGCATTCATAGTGCAGTTTGGGACGCTGGCTATTCGGGCAGGTCTCAATCTCTCATGGTGGTCTACAATCCACGGGGATTTCGGACATACAGGAATGCCCGAATTATTCAGATGGTCTTCTTCCTCTTGAGCCGCGAGGTAGCCCAGGGCTATCAAGGTATCTTTCAAGGGGAGAACGTGTGACAGAGTGTACTTAGGCCGGGACTAGTTCTGTTTGCCTGCTAGCTTTGTTGCTTGCTCCCGTCCGGGACATCACTGGTGAAGGGTGCACGTATTTTCTGGGCGACCTTGCGGAAATGGAGTCCTTGAACAGCAAGTGTCATGGACAAAGGGAAGGTTTTTGGTTTGTTCAGCAAAGTCCAGGCAACCAACTTCCAATAATACATCCTCCCTTTTTCCTTAACCCCCAGCACCCATGTGGAGCTTACCAACGCTATGAGATGGAGAAGAGAGAACTTGAGTTTCGTCTTGGTGCCAGGCTCGTATTCCTTAAGAAAGGTTATGATACGCTCATAGTATGACTTGGGTGAATAGATTGTATCTACAACATGCTTATAGCCCCTGGCAAGCGCTTCGTAGCCCATTCTGGGGATGAGGTTGGTTGAACCATCTGTATTGTCCCCGGTACCACCTGGCAGCAACCGGTTCTCCTGTTTCAGGCGTTTGTATAGCCTTGTCCCTGGCGGAGCCATCAGCACTCCAACCATAGCGGTAACGATTCCACTCTTTTGAATGAAATCGATTTGGCTCCTGAAGATGGAAAGCGGGTCACTATCAAAGCCGAGGATAAATCCTCCCTGTACTTGCAGGCCGTGGTTCTGTATCTTCTTAACCGAGGCCAACAAATCACGATTTTTGTTCGGCAGTTTATTACATTCGACCAAGCTTTCTTCATTGGGGCTTTCGATGCCCACAAATACCGTGTCAAATCCTGCCTTGACCATTAGTCGCATTAGCTGTTCGTCATCGGCAAGATTGATAGATGCTTCGGTAAAGAATGTAAAGGGATGATTCTTCTGGTCCATCCAATTGATTATTGCTGGCAGGATTTCCGATTTCAGTTTCCGTTTGTTGCCGATGAAGTTATCATCAACGAAGAATACACTGGCTCTCCATCCTACATCGTATAATGCGTCTAGTTCGGCTGTTATCTGGGTTGCGTCTTTGGTTCGCGGAATATGTCCATTCATTATGACGATGTTGCAGAATTCACAATTGAAAGGGCAGCCTCGAGAATACTGAATAGTCATTGACTGGTATTTTCTATTGTTGATTAGCGACCACAAAGGTACTGGAGTTTTCTTTATGTCGGGGAATTCTTCAGACGAGTAGCTATGTTTGGCACATCCCTTCTCCAAATCTTCCACAAAGAGCGGCAGCAGGTCTTCAGCTTCGTTTGATATCAGGTGGTCTAAATCCTCGTGGCCAAATTCTTCGTACCCAACGGAGAAAACAGGGCCCCCGCCAACAGTCTTGGTCCCTAACTTCTTGCACCTGTCGACGACCTCCCTCGCCGAGGCATCCTGCGCTACCATGGCGCTGATAAACACGTAATCAGCCCACTTGATGTCTTTGTCTGTCAGGTTTGTTGTATTCAGATCGACGAGCTTCTTTTCCCATTCCTTGGGAAGCATTGCAGCTACAGTCAGTAACCCAAGAGGGGGGAAAGTTGCCTTTTTGAAGAGAAATTTCAGGGCATGTCTGAAACTCCAGAAGGTATCCGGGTACCGGGGATAAACCAATAGTATTTTCAACTTACGCTCCTTTTTACGCTCTTTTCAGCATAGTATAAACCATAATATCATAACATATAAATATTTTACTAGTGGCATATGCAAGCTAGGCTGCAAAAATAAAAAAAGCAGAATGACCCTGAAAGTCATCCTGCCTGCTGTGTTTCTTGGTGGCGGGGGTTGGATTTGAACCAACGACCTCCGGGTTATGAGCCCGACGAGCTACCACTGCTCTACCCCGCGTCGAACACCTATATTATGAGGTTTTGTACTCAGCCTGGCGTAGGTCAAGGCCTCGGCCATTAGTACGGCTTAGCTAAACGGATTACTCCGCTTACACATGCCGCCTATCAAGCAAGTAGTCTACTTGCGGCCTTACCTGGTTAACCCAGTGGGAGATCTCATCTTGGGGTGGGCTTCGCGCTTAGATGCTTTCAGCACTTATCCCAACCAGACATAGCTACCCAGCACTGCTCCTGGCGGAACAACTGGCACACCAGAGGTCTGTCCCTCCCAATCCTCTCGTACTAGGGAGAGCTCCCCTCAAATCTCCGGCGCCCACGACGGATAGAGACCAACCTGTCTTACGACGGTCTGAACCCAGCTCGCGTGCCGCTTTAATGGGCGAACAGCCCAACCCTTGGGACCTTCTTCAGCCCCAGGATGCGACGAGCCGACATCGAGGTGCCAAACCTTGCCGTCGATGTGAACTCTTGGGCAAGATAAGCCTGTTTTCCCTAGCGTAGCTTTTATCCGATAAGCTACGGCCTTTCCATACAGTACCGTAGGATCACTTTGCCCGACTTTCGTCCCTGCTCGACTTGTGTGTCTTACAGTCAAGCTCCCTTATGCCAATGCACTCTACACACGGTTGCCATTCGTGCTGAGGGAACCTTTGGACACCTCCGTTACCTTTTAGGAGGCAACCGCCCCAGTCAAACTACCCACCAGACACTGTCCCCCGATTACATCGGGGTTAGAACCAAAACCAAACAAGAGTGGTATTTCACCGGTGGCTCCACCGAAGCTGACGCCCCAGTTTCTCAGCCTCCCACCTATTCTACACATGCCTGGCCTAAGCTCAGTGCCAAGCTATAGTAAAGCTGCTAGGGTCTTTTTGTCCTGTCGCGGGTAGAGGGCATCTTCACCCCCATTGCAATTTCACCGAGTCCCTCGTTGAGACAGCGCCCAGATCGTTACACCATTCGTGCAGGTCGGAACTTACCCGACAAGGGATTTCGCTACCTTAGGACCGTTATAGTTACGGCCGCCGTTCACCAGGGCTTCAGTTCAAAGCTTCTCCCGACAAGTCGGGATAACCTCTCTCTTTAACCTTCTGGCACCGGGCAGGTATCAGCCTCTATATTTCAGCTTTTTCGCTTTAGCAGAGACCTGTGTTTTTGTTAAACAGTCGCCTGGGCCAATTTTGTGTCCCCGCCTTATTACAGGCGGGCCCCCTTCTCCCGAAGTTACGGGGTTAGATTGCCGAGTTCCTTAACGAGGGTTCTCTCGAACACCTTGGGACATTTATCCCCACCTACCAGTGGCGGTTTGCGGTACAGGCGCTTAACTTTTTAGCAACGAGGCTTTTCTTGACAGTATAGGCTCAGTTGAGTTTTATCGGGTTGCCCCTCAAATTCTCCCTCCCCTCAGCTTAATACCAGGGTGGATTTGCCTGCCCTGATGCGCCTTGAGTTGGGAACACACCATGTCCATTAGGCATGCTCAACCTACCTTCCTGTGTCCCCCCTTTGCCTTAAAACAAAAGCCAAGCGGTGTAGGAATATTAACCTACTGTCCATCGCTTACCCCATTAGGGTTCAGCTTAGGCCTGACTAACCCTACGCCGATAAACGTTGCATAGGAAACCTTAGGTTTACGGTGGGCATGATTTTCACATGCCTTCACGCTACTCATACCGACATTCTCACTTGTCATTGCTCCACCATGGCTTACACCATAGCTTCGCAGCCATGACAACGCTCCCCTACCTATCGCCTTTTCAGGCGATACCATAGCTTCGGTAGCAGACTTGAGCCCCGTTACATTATCGGTGCAGTACCACTCGACCAGTGTGCTGTTACGCACTCTTTAAAGGATGGCTGCTTCTAAGCCAACCTCCTGGCTGTTTCTGCGGCACAACTTCCTTTCCCACTTAGCCTGCGTTTAGGGACCTTAGCTGATGGTCTGGGCTGTTTCCCTCTCGACTATGGAGCTTAGCCCCCACAGTCTCACTCCCAGGATTATATCTACGGCATTCGCAGTTTGGTTGAGGTCGGTAACCTCACGGTCCCTGGCTCATCCAGAGCTCTACCTCCGTAAATTACTTCCTGAGGCTGCACGTAAATGCATTTCGGGGAGAACCAGCTATTTCCGAGTTCGATTGGCATTTCACCTGCACTACCCACAGCTCATCTTAGAGTTTTGCCTCACTCACAAGTTCGAGCCTCCACTCAATTTTACTTGAGCTTCACTCTGGCCATGGGTAGATCACCCGGTTTCGGGTCTGATCCATGCGACCTGCCCCGACAAAGTCGGGGCCTCGCCCTATTCAGACTCGCTTTCGCTGCGGCTCCGCAACTAAGTTGCTTAACCTAGCCACATAGATCAACTCGTCGGTTCATTCTTCAATAGGCACGCCATCATCCCGATAAAATCGGGACTTTGACTGCTTGTAAGCATAGGGTTTCAGATTCTATTTCACTCCCCTCCCGGGGTGCTTTTCACCTTTCCCTCACGGTACTGGTTCACTATCGGTCATCAGCAGTATTTAGCCTTGGAGGATGGTCCCCCCTGCTTCCCACAGGATTCCTCGTGTCCCGTGGTACTCAAGAACACAAGCAGAGACTTTTCCTTTTCGCCTACGGGACTATCACCTTCTACGGTCGCTCTTTCCAGAAGCATTCGACTAAGAAAAAGTTTTGTCACTCTGCGGCAGACCTTGGAATCTGCCCCTTGTGTCTTACAACACCAAAATAGCTTAAGATCCAAGTCCACTGAGCTACCTTGGTTTGGGCTGTTCCCCTTTCGTTCGCCACTACTCAGGGAATCTCGGTTGATTTCTCTTCCTCGGGTTACTAAGATGTTTCAATTCACCCAGTTCCCCCTCCGATATAATCGGAGTGCCCCGCTTTCATCGGGGCGGGTTGCCCCATTCGGGAATCCCCAGCTAAGCTAGCTAGACAGCTCACTGAGGCTTTTCGCAGTCTTGCCACGCCCTTCTTCGGCTACTGATGCCAAGGCATCCACCCTATGCCCTTTCTCCCTTGACCCACGCCAGGCAGAATACAAAACATATTCAATTGTTAACGTGCGAAACTATTCTCCTTGAGGAGTGTGAGCATTATACAACAGGGCCTTTTTGTTGTCAAATAAACCCCGAATCTGGGGTTGTTTATTTGCAATGAAATTTAATATTTTCAGTTTCCGACGAAAATATGCCAGCATGACATTACTGACACCTTTCCCTTCCCGTCATTGTAAGGCTCCTCGCAATGACAAAGAAGAAGAGCATCACAATGGCAAGCTGCGATGCTTATTCCAGGGGCATGTTATCTATCAACCTCGTTTTGCCTATCTTGACTGCTAGGACAGCCAACGCCGGACGGTCAATGGAGTTCAATTCTTCCAGTGTTGCGGCATCAGCAATGCTGAGATAGTCAATCTGGGCTAGCGGTTCTTTCTGGATGAGCGAGGTCATTTGCCGGCAAATCTTTTCAGCGTTCTTTTCCCCACTCTGCCATAGTTGCCGGGCTAATATAAGAGCCTGGAACAATATTGTGGCTGCCTGGTGTTCTCCATGACTGAGGTAAATATTGCGACTACTCATAGCCAGACCATCACTCTCCCTGACCGTAGGTACAACTACGATTTCTACTCCCATGTTGAGATCAGCCACCATTCTCTTAACGACCACCACTTGCTGAGCATCTTTCTGCCCGAAGTAAGCTCTTGACGGCTGAACAATGTTGAATAGCTTGGCCACTACGATAGCCACACCCCTGAAATACCCAGGACGAGATGCTCCCTCAAGCCGTTCGGTTATCTTCCTTACATCTATCAAGCTACTGAATTCAGGTGGATACATCTCATCATCGGAGGGGACGAAGATTATATCCACTCCCTCTCTCCGCAACAACTCCAAATCCCGATTAAGGTCTCGGGGATAACCGGCAAAGTCCTCGCTCAGACTGAATTGAGGGGGGTTGACGTAAATGCTAACAATAACGGCGGAGTTTTCCATTCTGGCTCGCTTTACTAAAGCCAGATGACCTTCGTGAAGATGGCCCATAGTGGGAACGAAGCCCACTGCGCCGTTGAGCTTCTGCCTTAATGCCCTTATGTCTGGTATGGTGTTTACTGTCTCCATATTGCTAGCTTTCAGCCTTTAGCTGTTTGATGACGTCTTCATCCACGGTGTAGCTCTGTTTCGCGGTGGGAAAACTGAGAGATTTGACTTCAGATATGTAACTAGAAACAGCAGTCTTAATTTCTCCGGCCAACCTGGCATATTGCTTGGTATGCTTGGGCACGAAATCAGTATAAAGACCCAGAATATCACTGATTACCTGGACTTGACCATCGCAGTCAGGCCCGGCACCGATGCCAATCGTGGGGATAGTCAGCCTCTCAGTAATCAGCCTGGAAAGAGGTGCCGGAGTGCATTCCAGAACGATGGCAAAGGCACCAGCTTCCTCCAGAACACGGGCATCGTTGAGCAACTTTTGGGCCTCCTCAACCGCCTTACCCCGGACTTTAAATCCTCCCAATTGGTGTATAGATTGTGGAGTAAGCCCAATATGCCCCATGACCGGGATACCGCAGTCAACAAGGCGTCTGACTTTCTCAGCGACGACCTCACCACCCTCCAGCTTCACCGCCTGTGCCCCCCCCTCCTGGATGAACCTTGCAGCATTGTATAAAGCATCGGAGACGGTGACATGGTAGGTCATAAACGGCATATCGCCTATTATTAAGGCCTTCTTAGCTCCCCTCAGTACGGCTTTGGTATGATGCATCATCTCCTCCATGGTCACCGGGATGGTTGACTCATAGCCCAACATCACCATCCCCAGGCTATCCCCAACCAATATCAAAGGCACACCAGCTTCGTCAACCATCTTGGCTGTCACATAGTCATAAGCGGTAAGCATAGGTATCTTTTCTTTTCTTTGCTTCATCTCTTTTATCTCGGTAATAGTAACTCGCATTGTCTTACCTCCGAATTTTTGTGGGGCTGTTCAATTTCGATTTCCCGTTCAAATTTGGATATTTTTTATAGGGCGGCATTCTACATGTCGCCTCTTGCTGGCGGGGAATAAATCCCCGCCCTACAAGGCTCTCACTTCAGCAACGCTTTCATCTCTTCTGCTTTCCGTTCATCAATTTTGCCTTTAGCTAAAGCAATGGGAATAGTCTGAAGCCCTAGCTCCTTATAGGTGGTGAGCAAAGAGGGATTCCTGGCCTCAAGAGAGCTCAAGTGTCTCTCTATAGTGCCTGAATCCCCGCGAGCAACAGGACCGGTGAGACAGTCAGGCAAGCCGATAGTGTCAATGTTTTTTATCGTTCCTTTGAGCAAGGGCAGCAAGGCTCTGGTCGCCTCTTCGGGCGATACTCCGAAATCCAGCCATAAATCAAGAGCCAACTTAACAAGGGTCACCAGATAATTACAAGTGAAAACGGCTGCTGCGTGATAGAGCACCTTATCTCCTGGCTTAAGTTCCACCCAGTTGCCGTTCAGGAGAGAAGCCAACTCCTTCAGCGTTGATAATAGGGGCTCCTCGGCTTCCAGGGCGAAGGTAGAGCCAGGTAAGTTTTCTACAGCCTGGTCAACATCGGCAAAAGTCTGCAACGGGTGAAAAGAGCCAACAGCAGCCCCAAGCTTTCTTGCTGGCTCCAGAATATCCACGGAATGAACGCCGCTGCAATGCACCACGCTCTGTCCATCATGCCACTGGACTTCGCCGCATACCTGGGCTACAACGTCGTCAGGAGTGGTGATGAAGACCAGCTCAGCCGCATCTGCCAATTCCTGAGCTGTATGGCAAACCTGGCAATTGGGCACCAGCCCTACTAGTTTCTGTGCCGAGGACAAAGTTCGGCTGGATACAGCCACCACCGGCCATCCCTTTTGAGACAGCCTTACTGCCAGGGCATTGCCCGTTGTTCCAGCGCCAATAAAGCCGGTCTTCAACATCTGTTTAAGTCCCTAGCTGCTAGCGCATCTAAATTTCCCGGAGCGCTACACATGACCATAAATTAAAAAACCCTCCCGGCATAACCGAGAAGGTCATCATGGCACCCCTTCTTGTCCGTCTCGGTCACCGCCGATCCAAGCGGACTCTTGATTACCTGGTTCTCTGGCTCACTGCCTCAAAGGTCAATGGCTATTCTACATGGTAATGAGTCCGTGTCGTTTTGTCAACACAAATCTGACTTCACTAGCGGGAAATCCACCCTCACCCCCGTATCCAGT
>Ga0307376_10004130_pt1 | contig 13374 bp, 14 predicted proteins | sample TR2MG_FD_202536 | JGI IMG/M metagenome (GOLD analysis project Ga0307376, IMG submission 202536) | Soil microbial communities from Risofladan, Vaasa, Finland - TR-2 | ecosystem: Environmental > Terrestrial > Soil > Coastal area > Acid sulfate soil | place: Finland: Risofladan, Vaasa | collected...
CCCTCGGCTGCCAGGTCGCGCATCACGCCATAAACAGTTCGTCCGCTCGGTAGGGTCTGGACCAGGACGCTCTTCGGGTTGATCTGAGTCCATTCCTGAAAACTGGCATCAAAGACCGGCCTGGCAGCCTTGATCCTCGCCTGGGCAGACGGCGTGTCGACATTGCCGAAGTACTTCCCTTCTTGAATCAACCATAGATGCGCGTCGATGTTCTTCACGCCGCGACCGCCACCGAACAGTCCCCTCCCACGCCTCTTGTAGAACCTGGTCTCCTCAGCCTCCAGCCAGATTTCGTGCTCTTTCCGCATCGCCTCCGGGATCTTGCCCATGTTCTTTGTCACGTTATCCCACTGTAGTTGCGTTGCTTCAAATAATACGTTGTCTACGAACTCTACGATCTCCTCGTCTGTATACAGTTTTGCTCCCGGTACCGGCGGCACCCATCTGCCAGTCTCGTCGGTATATCCGCTCACCTGGTTTTGTCGGTTGGTCAGCAAGTTGGTCAACCCGCTATAGGCGTCGGACGCCTCTTTAAGTGTCATCAACCCGCCAATCTGGGCCGCACCCATCAGCCGATCCTCGGCGGTTTTCAGTGCCCTGGTCGGGGCTTCAGACTGTTTCATGTTCTTTAGGGTATTGTAGTCTTGACCAGGTATACCTTTGCCTAGACTCGGTTCGAGCGCGGCGTTGAAATCTTCGGTTGAAAGATTGTCGTCGTGTGCCATTTGCACATACGAGTTGTATAGGCCCTGATCCCTGATCCCCGCAGGATCTTCGACACCAATGTTGGCCGCGTCGATCCGCGCCAGTAACATCGTGGAGAAGCGTTCGTAGATCTGATCTTTGCGCGCGTTCGCCCTGGGTGCGTTCGGATCATGCACCAGTCGGGTATCGGATCGCAGCCGATCCAGGGTGAGCCGCATAACGTCGGTCGTTCCGTCCTCATTCTGAACAACGCGGCCCGTGAAGAACTCCTCAATGAACTCTCGCTCCGCTTGACTGGCTTCCTTGTCGCCCTTTTGTTCGGCAAAGGATCGGATCTGCCCTGCCCAAACATCGAAGTCGCGCCGCACCCGGTCTTTTGAGGTATCGTCCAGGGTCAGGAAATCCACACCTTCCGGTAGGATCTCTGCCGGCACATTATCTAAATTCGCGTTGTCGGCCAGGAACGCTGCGCCTGCATCCAGACCCAGGTTCTGCGCGTGGCTGTAGAGTGCGGACATACTGGCAATCTGCTTCGCCTTCTCGATCAGATCCCCGCCGTACTGCCCCGAGATAATGTTTGCCTCGATGTTGCGCTGGATGTCACTGATAAAGTTTTTCAGGTAGCTTGGATCCTGCCGCACCATCGTCAACCCCAAGCTGACGGACTCTTTCAACTCGTCGGTCATTTTCAGCCGCTGGTTCTCCAGCACAACTGACTCGAAGGCCGCGTCCTGTTCGATCCTCCACGCCTCGAAGTCATCCAGGATAGTCGCCTGCTGTGGGCCACCGAAAAGATACTGCCTGGCCGACGGCTCCAGCTTCTCCAGCACCTCCCCCAGCACCTCCTGAGCCTTGCCCTGGTACTCATCCTGCCATCTCTCCACCGCTATGTCTGAATAGGGCAGCTCCTCGGCAAACCTCTTCATGGTAGCGAAGTACCCGGCCTTGGCCTTGGAGAGCTGCGCGTTCTCGTAGGCTTGCTGGATCTTGATCTGCTGGTTGATGAAAACCGTAAACAGCTTTTCTCCAGCACCCAACAGACGCTGAGTGGTCTGGCCGATGATCCCTATTTTCTGCTGCGTGGCCCCAAATAGTGAACCGATCTGCATGGCTGTTGGCCCTGCATATCTGCCGCCCGGGGCTACTTGATAGTCGTACTTGGGAATGTCAGCCATTAGTATATCCCCCTACCATGCCAACTCAGGTGCGCGAAGCCCACGCTGTCCACCTACATATCCACCGGCTCCAGTAAGCCCCCACTCGCCGGCAGTCAAAGCAGTTGATCCTGCGCCTGTCGCCGGTGTTTTCATGCTCATGCCGAAGGTCGCTGCACCAACGCCGATGTCTACGATGTCAGTAATAAATCCGGTGGCGATGCTCGCTATAGTGACCTCATAGTCGGCTTGCAGCTTTTCTTTGGCCAGGTCTGTCTGCGCCTTGAGATCGGCCTGGGCATCCTCGTACTGCTGATCCAACAGGCTGCGATCCTGCTCGGCCTTCGCACTGGTAGTAGCTGCCACGGTCGCTCCCAGAGTCCCGGCTCCTCCGGCGTGACCGGCTGCCCCGAGTATCTGTCTCTGCCCTCCCAGAATCGTAGCTTCCTGCTCGATCAGCCGGTTCAGGGTTGCCTCGTACTCGTGCTGCATCCGGGTTTTCTGGATCTGGTAGACATCCTCTATGGCATCTTCAAGATTTTCCTTCGCTTTCCTGGCAACGCCAGCCTGGATTCCAGAAGCAACAGCCTTGACGGCTACCGCTACAAACAGAACTGACAGAAATGCTCCAAGTCCCATCATGCGCTCCTATTCATTGGTCTGCAGCCTCGGCATCAGCGCTACTATAGACAGCGGAAGAGGCTCGTCCTGAACGATCAGAATATCCCCGGTCGTGTCGTACCCACCAGGGAAGGAACTCTCGATATCTCCGCTTAACGGCTGTGTGGGCACACCCATCAGCGCGTTTGTCTTCCTGAACCTCAAGAGCTCTAGCTCATCCTCGTTCTGACCGACCTTGCAGCCCAGCGAGTCCTTGAAACGAATCACTATCCGGTCGATCCTCTTCGTGCGCCCCTGCGCGGTGCCTTCTCGCGCACCGGCTTCCAGCGGCATCGGCATGAGTTTGCTGATGAACTTCAGGCCGACGTGGATCAGGTTCGCGTAGTTGGCCATCGTCAGATTGCCAGATACGTCAACCGTCTCCGGAGCTATCACCGCGCCATCGCCCAGGATCTGTAACTCTTTCAAAGCCAGGTGCGTCAGCCCTGTGAGATCCTTCTGTACCTTGGTCACGGTGCCAGCAGATATATATGCAGACAGGAAGAAACCGCTTTTAGGATAGGGAGACGTGCAGGCTGCTGTATTCGTTCCATCGGAGATACTATCTCCCGGATCGAACCCATCACCGGCGCAGTAGTAGGTCTTGCTGTCGATCTTTGAGATAACGGTGGCGGTCTTTGCGCTGGGTGTGCCTGTCAACGTGGCCGCCGGCTCGAAATCACCAGGGGTCGGATCTACGTCGAGAGTCAACTTGAACTGAGTACCGTCTATATCGTTGTCATCCCCCTCGTCGCGCAAGGAGAAACTGTTCGCCCCTATGTATTCCACCGTGTAGACATTGCCGTTAAGCTCGGTGGTGCCTAGCACGTCCTCGATCAATATCTTTTCGCCGCCGCTCAAGCCGTGGCCTGTGATCGTTATCGTGACCGGATCAATAACATCCAGATCCTCAATGTCCAGCGGATCTCCGTTGTCGAAGGTGACTGCGCTGTCCACGTAGATCGCGTCCTTCAACTCTTCCCAGGCCGGCGCGAAGCGCTCTATATATCTTTTGGTGTATCCGTTGATCGTGCGGTTGACGATCACCCACCACTTGTCGACCTGGTTGGAATCCGTTCCGACCGCGATACTTTCAAATAGACCATCGGTAATGAACCGATGCCAGGCCAGTACCTGTAGTGCGCGCTCGTAATTCATAACCGCCAACTCGCCGTCGACGCGCTGGGCGAATATTAAGGTGTCCGGGACGGTGGAGATCTCCAGAGTGTTGATCCCTGGCTTAGCGACCTCCTCGGCCAGAGTCATCAGATCGTTGGCCGCGTACTTCAGGTTATCCCCCAGCACCATCTCGCGCAGTTTAGTGTTGCCCTTCTGAACGAACAGAACAGCATCCCCAGCGGCTATCGCCTTGTTTGAGCCTCCGTAGTGCGTGGGATTCTTAATGATAGACAGAGCCGTCGCGCTCAACCCACCATCTCCACCTGAGATAGTGATCTCACCGCCAGAGGTGCCGGCGATCAGCACGTCCTCGCCCACCATCCAGCGGATCTGTCCACCCCGATTGGCGTAGGCTGCCACGGAGAATCCGTTTGATGCTTTATCTTCAGTGCCGGTGTTCAGCGTGAAGTCGGTGTAGGCCGGTTCACCTGTGGTCTGGTCGATGGAAAGGGAGAAAAAGATCCGATTGGGTTGGACACGCGTATTAGCCAACGCCAACCGTGTCTGGATAAACCGGCAGACCGCAGCGTAATGCCCGGCTGAATTGAACAGCGTGGCCTCAATATCCTCCTTCGCCGATGCCGTGTATAGCAAACTCCCACTTGTCCTTGTAGAAGATGCGTGATCAAGAAAACATCCGCCGGTTACTCTGACTTTGGTGACATTCTCATAGCCGGCAGAATATGTGTACCAAGCAGCTGTTTCGGCAAGCTGAACATCTTCCTCCAACGTATGCCAGGTTCCATCATAATATTCAAACTTTATCTTAGAATAAGCGATGAGGCCTAACACGTAACCCTTAACTTTGAACTTAAACTCGTCGATGCTTTTGGCTTCCACAAATGTGAATGTCCAGATACCCTCTCCGACGCCAAAATCAATCGGGAGTGCTGAAGAATAAGTATCGTCGTTACCATCATGGGCTTTTTCCCCATAAGAAACTTCGCCCACGCCCGTAACAGAAGTGACCAAATCACAGCCATTCGCGCTCTCAATCCAATCCATCGTTATAGGGGCACCGCTATATCCGGTTACTGTCATGGTAGGCTGGTCGAGCGTCCAGTCGGTGTCGCCATACGGCGAGTCGTGTACCAACCTGGCAGTTTTCCAGTTGCCGTAGGTAAAAATCATGGTGTAGGCACCATCGAAGGCTACCCAGATATCTTCCAGCTCGGCAGTTGCCCAGGGCACACCTGTTGAGATCGTATGCACCAGGGCTGCCGTACTTTCCTTGTAAATCTTGATCTTGCCGACACACAGTTCGAGGTAGTATAAATTGTCCGGCTCTTCCCAGGATATCAGCCGGCTCTTCTTGTCGTGGTCGTCAACCGCAGCGACTAGAATCGTGCCTCGCCTGCGCTCTACTCCGCCCTGCACCTTGGGTATAAAGTTTTCTATGATCCTGCAGGCGCGGTGGTAGACAGTAGTCTCTACCCTGCCGGCAGCACGGTCTGTTATCTCCCCTGCCGTGAAGTCTGCATAGATCGGGTGTACGCCCATTAGTGTACCTGTTCCCACCGATCAGGAAGGGTCTGGTCGTGGAGCAGATCCACTTCCTGCTTCTTTTCCTTATGCAGTTCGGCCCACCTCGCCTTGAGTAGCGCGCGCTCGTACACCCCTTCCATGTAATTCGTGAATGTATCCTTGTGCACGATCTTGGGTGCCAGGATCAGCCCGATCTTCGCGGCGATAGCTCTGGCGACGTGGGTGTCCAGAGACTTCGGATTAATTACCTGGTAGGTGTAGACGAGTGTGAGTACACCTTCGTTGGAGAGGACAACCTCTGCTTCGCGTCTGTATGGTGAGTCGGGGTCGACCTCGCGGATCTTCAGGAAATCTACGGGTAACTGGTACTGGTAATGCCAAAGCACGCTGTCAGGCTCGGCTGTGAGTCTGTTGAGATCCTGTCGTTTCTCAGCGCAAGCGAACTCGTGCTCACACAATACCTCGTCAGCCGCCCCACGATAGACGGCATTGCAAAGCTGAGCGTTGTTCGTCAGTGGCGGCACTAGCTGGGTGATGGTCTCGGCACCCAGATGGATGAGTCCCAGGTTGCATATTTCGACCCATGAAGTGGCCATACGTTTCTCCTTTTAGGATCGCGCGATCGCGCAGTCCTAATTGCGCAGGATCAGCCGTCAGCCTTCTTCTCGGTCGACCCCTCTCCCTCTGTATCCGGTTTAGGATTATCGGCTGCCGGCAGATTATCCGAACCCGGCCCCTTTTCGGACATCACCAGAATAGCCTCGATCAGTTGCAATTTATTTGCCGCCTTCTCGGGGTGCGGGATGCCATAGCTCGCGGCGATCTTCTCCAGTTCCTTGCGGGTCTTTTCCTTCAACTCATCAGTCGCCACAAGAAACAAACCTGGCTCTGGCGCTGGGGTCGGGATATCTACCGGCTTGAAAAGGTGCCTGGGGGCATCCTCAAACAGCTCGTAGATCGTCTTGCCCCCATTTGGCAACAGCCGCCTCGGTGTGGGGAAGTCAGGATTGTGCCAGATACACTCTCGGATACAGATGAATTTCCGTTTCTTGAGTTGTTTGGCCATTATGGACCTGCCCTTCTGATACGATTCTGGAAGAACTCACGATGAATCCTCAAGACCTCCAGGTCTTCCCGTTCTGTGGTCGGCTTGGTTCCCAGCTTGGTGTGATACGCGGTCAGGGTCAGGGCATCGTTGGGATTCAGCCTTGTATCCCCGTCCAGCGCGTTCAGCCAAACGATCCAAGCCGCTGCACGTGCGTCTGTATTGAGCATCAGCTCCTCCTCGATGATAAACAGGCCGGACTAAAATAATGAGTAGTGTGTCGGCCCCCAAAACAATAGAACCGGCCTGCTTTCAGTCCTTTGTGACTACCCTGGCCCTAACGACCGGAGTAGATAAAAGCGTCTGCCTTGCCAGCAGAGTTTGCGCCGGCGTTGCGGAACAGCACCTTGACGTACCGCTGGAGACCCGGGGGCAACTTGATGTCAAGAAGCACTTTCCCGGCGAGTGCGGCAGCCACCAGAACGACCTTGCCTGAAATCACGTCCAGGTAGGAACCGCCCTCGGTGTCGCAGTCTGCCAGTACCGCTTGGATGCTGGTGCCTCCTGTTACCGCCGTTGTTATGACAACCCGAACCATCGGGCTGAGTCCCTCGCCGATATCGGCAAGGGCGCTCAAGGTGTCGATCAGGTCGGTGCTAGATAAGTCCGCGCCGGAGGCGAAGCAGTTAGCGTTGTCGTGAAGGAAGTTTTGGTCGAGTATCATTCTATCCTCCTATTCCACGATTGCTTCTGTGACCAGGATCTGGTCGAGTTTGCGAACCGGAGTACCCTGGAAATGCAGGGTGGGTACGCCCCAGGCGTTCTCTACGGTGTAGTTCACGTTGTTCTTGTTCTTGAGTGCGATGTTCATTTGAACTTTCACCTGCTTGGGAACGTAGATCACGGTGTTTTCGAGATTTGCCAGTTCTTCCAACACCTGGATGAGATCGTCCTCGTTGAAGATGTTGGCTGCCCCGGTCGGCTCGATGTTGCAGATTCTCTGGAAGCTGGTCGGGTCTGCTATACATAGACCGAAGTTGATCCCGAAGTGACTGACGACTGCGGTGTACGCCGTGGTCGTTGAGTCCTGTACGAGCTGTCGGCCTAGATCCTCTTCGATGATAGCGTTCCGGCCACCTCTCGGATAGACGCAATACACGCCGTCCATGCCCCACCGGATCACGTAGATCGAAGTTACAAGCCCGACGGATGTTCCGCCGGCGCTCTTCCCTGACGGTGCCACCGCCAGAGATGCCAGAGTTGGAAATCGAGCGAGGAACCCGTTGATTTTTTCAGGTTCAATGGCCTTGTCCTCATACAGCAAGGTGCTGTTAAAGGTTTTGGTCATACCCCTTATAATCATCATGTTCCGCTGGCTTCGGAACTGTTCGGGATCTCGCATCCTGCGGAGAAGTCTCTCGTCAATCCTGGAGTAGGCCTCCAGCATAGCGAGATCCTCCTTGATCTGTTTGGTCTTGGCCGCGACGTAGGCCACGCCGGTATTGATGATACCGAACTCGCCGGCAGGCTCAGTCAGGGACTGCGTTACCTGGTGAGAGGTGAAGTCGTTCGCCTCAAACCATTTCGCGTCCTTGATCATATCTCCATGCGACCAAAGGGTGTTGATGATCCTGGCGGTGTTCCCGTCAGGGTCGTGCCCCTTCAGCAAATCAAGAAGGGAATACTCGGTACTTGAGTCAATTGTTGCCACGTCCGAACCCTCCTATGAGGTTTAGAGATCATTCGGACTGGTTTTTACCGTAAAAATCCCTCATCCAGGGGTAGGATAAGCCGTCTTTGTTGGCTTCGGTGGTCTGTATCTGCGTGCCCTTCAGTAGCGTGTCGGGAAGCTGCACCTGGCCCAGAATGTCCAGCATCCGCAGGACGTACAGGTCGTTTCCGATATCCGTTGCTTCTGCATGATCTATGAACTCCTGGCCGAACAGTGACATCGCTGTCTTGTGCACCCGAGCAAGTCGGGTATCAAACTCTTCCTTCCACTCTTCTTTCAGACCTTCAAGAGCTTTCTTTTTCTGCTGCTCGGCTTCCTGGGCCTGCTGCTCGTCAACTGCGCCCTGTTGTTTGAGCTGATCCGTTACCCTAGTGGCCATTTCCACCAGCATCGCTTCTGCCTGGGGTTGGGTGAGATTGTTCTTGTGTGCCACTCCTCGCAGCCACGTCACAATCTCCTCGTTCAACTCCAGATCCTTTGGGATCTTGGAGAGATCGAAGGTATAACCGTCCGTTGTTTCGGGAACACCCAGCGCTTTGAAATACGCTTTGAGTTCGTCCTCGGTAGCGTTTTCCCCAGGAGGCGTGATCGCTTTGTCCATCCGTTCCTTGACTTCTATAGCCGCTGTTGCGAAATCACCTACTTTGGTGAAATCCTTCAGCCACTCGTGATGTTGCAGTTCGGTGGGCAGACCGGCCCGCCAGCCTAGTTTCTCGCTAGTACCATCAGGCGTCCCTTCGTTGCCTTCCCCTAGCAGGGTTGTGTCCGTTGTTAGGCCATCTTCGGGCATTTAGCCCTCTTTCTTCTTCGGGGGTTCGTCCATCACTGGCTCGATCCCCAATAATGATTCAGTTACAGTCACTCGTTCGGCTGCAGTCTCAAAACTCAAGCCGCACTTGATCAGTAACCTTCTCGCAAAGTTTAGCAGGGCAACGTCTCCAGGATTGCCCTCGTCTGTCGTGCTGAAAAATCCCAGCTCGTCCAGGATATCAGCCAGTACCTCGTTGCCGTGGGATGTTCCAAACACCCTACGGTATAGAATCACCGTATCGTCCCTTTTGCTCACTTCAACCTTCTACTGAAATAAAAAAGCACGAGGTCAGCCAAACGCAAATCGCCCGAAATATCTCGGGTTTCTTAGCGTTTGACCGGCCTCGTGCCTCCGGTTGTTAGGTCAGCACATCACCGATCTTATAAAAAAACTACTAATTATTCAGAAGCTACATCCCTATGTATACTTTTGTCAACAAGTCTTTTCCTGTTTTTCACATCAATACCCTGGATCTCCCCTTCATGGACAACAATAATAACCTCGCCGAACCGCACAAGAGACAGGGCGTGCTCAATCTGAGCTATTGTTTTTGAGTCCAGCTTGCTCAGTTTGAATCCTCCACCAAACCACCTTTAACGTCGTAGATCATACGGCTTCCTCAAGTTCTCTTTAAGATACTTTTCCATCTCTTCCTTCGACTCAAACCAGAAACTGTTGCGTTGCAATACCGCCTCTGTCGATAACACCTTGCCATCTGTTGCGTCCATTGCCAATTCATATAGTGTCATTCAAACCCCCTTCAATCTTCAATCTCTGCTTCCTTGTTCATGGCATTAATAGTAGAGCGTTCAGCTTCTCAAGGAGTTTAATCTCGCGTTGCCTGCGGATCGGCATCAGTCCTGTTCGTCGATGACTATGATGATCCTGCCGTCCATTGAGACGCCTGCCGCTGCTATGATCAGGGTCAGCGGCGACCATACCGGGATGGGCACAGTCGGGTTGATCCTCTCGGCTAGCGTGCCGCTCCTGTCTACCAGCGTACCGGCAGCCACGTCTGCTGCATACTCGTCTTGGATCTCCACGTCATAGGACGCCAGGGGCAGCTTGGTAGCCCTGTCTCCGTGCGTACCTGGTGAGGTTTCAAACGCTGTGATCTTTCCATCCCGTCGTTCGATCAGGTCCGTGATACTCTGATCAACATCACCCGAGCCGTCGCAGCTCCAGTCCAGTACAAACGCCTTCGCGCCTATCCTGGGAAGTATGACTTTCTCTGCCAGGACCAATGTTCCTTTTGCCATGTATTCCTCCTATGGTGTTGCCGGCGATCCAGGCCCACCGGCTCCGAGTACTTGCTGCAGCCCTGGAGCTGCTTTGCCTACCGATTCAAGCATCGCAGCGTTCGCTTGATTCGCCTGCGCCTGCTGGATCTCCGCGACCTTCTTCTTCTCTTCTGCCGGGTCGTTGATCGCCTCCGGCGCCATGCCTCCGTCGGTAAGGATCTTGCGAGCCGCTGCCGGGCCGTTCACTACTGCTATAGACTCTGGCCAACGGTCAAATATCGGCCAAGCCTGGGCCAGCGTGGTCGTCATGTTCTGCTGGCCGTGGTAGCGTCGCTGCAGGTTTGCCAACGGCCCGATGTACTTGATCTTCAACTCCACCCCTGGGATACGCCTCAAAGAAGGCGGTGGAGGTGTCAGCCTGCCGCCCCTGGCCGCATTGCGGATCGAGAGTTGCAGGACTACATCTAGGAAGTCGGTCTCGATCCTGCCTACCGTCGTTCCCATCAAAGCAGCCCTTTCCCCTGCTATCTCCGCAACCTCGGTGGCTGTTTTTTGCAGCTTCTCACGCTGGCTGAACATCAGGAAAAACGGTACGTCGAAGTGATCATTGATCACGTCCCGGATCTGTTGGGCAACAGCTTCCACGTGTTGCAGATTGATGGTGCTGCTCTGAATCGGTATAACCTTGCGGGCGAAATCCCGGTAAGGCACCCTGCCGCCAGGACTGAGATCCAGGTCGCCCTCCATCTCCTGCGGATAAAACGCCGGCGACCTGGCACCCAACTGGATCGCTTGGAGCTTGGCCTTCACGACCTGCTGCAGCCTCTTCACATCCGGCAACGCGTCCCACCCGGAAGATCTCCCGTAGTCCTCGTCGGTGTTCAACCTGGCTGCCCACACTGCGAAGGGGAACTCAGGATAGCCGCTCTCCTGGAGCATCTTCTGTTCATCCTCCAGGATATGCACGCTCGCCCAGGGGAAATTCTTCGCGTCGATCAGATCGGCCAGCCTATCCTTCCTGGGAAATACCGCATGGATGACCGGGTATTTAGTATGCGGATTCTTCTCTAGCTTCTCGATCTCTTCTTTCTTCAACACACTCTTGATGGTATCGCTGAACATATCTAGGATAACGCGGCCGGTGATAAGGAACCGCCGGAACATGGTATCAACCAGGCCGTAGCGATCCCTCGCTATGTAGACCTCCTTCGGGTGGAGACTTAGGTACTCGCTGCAGCTCTTCTCCTTGTTGTCCTCGATGAAAACCGCACTGGTACCGATGGTGAGACCGTTGTCGATAACCTTGCCGCCTTCCTGATAAAAGTCGCTGCGTGCCATCTCCGCGTACATAGATGTCTCGACCTGGCCAAGCCAGATAGCATGGGCCTTCTGTTTCATCAGCTCGTCCTGCACCAGGCCGAACTTGAACCAGGGTGCAGAGCGCGGGAACATATAGGACTGATAGCCTTCGGATGCTCTGCGGATCGCTAGAATAGGGGATGAGTCCAGGATATAGTTCGTGCGCTTCTTGCCCTGCTGCTTGTCGTCGGGGCCGAAGTTGCTGATCATTGGGTGCTCGTACTTTCCGATCTCGATCCAGGTAGGCTCGAATGGCAGCCGGTTTTCTACAAGCTGGTCATGCACCTTGAGGATCTCGGCGACCTTCTTGTCGGTCTCAGGTTTTATGACTCTTGCCATGTTTCTTTTTAGACTTATGCACGCCCTTGATCGTGCCTGCGTTGATCGAGGCGTAGAACACCTCCTCACCTTTCTCCGCCCCGTACTGTTTCTTCATGCTGGTAAGGATCGTGCGCCCCTTCTTAGTTAACGGCATATCGCCCTCCTAGACTCGTAGCCCTGGAGGGCCAATCCGAGGGCCTGCGCCTCCGACTCCCGGCATAGCAGGCCGGACCTGCTGCCGGGGTTGTCGCCCGAGCAGCGACTGGTCTCCCTGGCCTTGGAGGATCGCTTGAGCCTCGGCACTGGCCAGGACGATCAGGTTCTCAGGTGCCATGCCCTGCTGTCCAGGCTGCGGCGCGCCCTTGGGCTGCAGGAATATCCTGTCCTGCTTTACCTGGGCCGTCCACAGCTTACCGCCCTGTTCCGGTTTCATGCTCTTCGTGACTGCCTCTATGTCCACACCGTCACCGAGGTCTCGAAGCATATCAGCGAGGGTCTTGCCGGCGTATTGATCTGTCAGGGGTTTGCCTGCGCCATAGCGGTTGTCTCCAGGTGGCGCTCCTGTAGGTGATACCGGAGGGGCAGTCTGGACATTCGCGCCTGCCGCCCCGACCACTGAGCCGGCTTTAGATCCAGCTCCTCCGAAAAGGTCAGATAGTGTTGCCATCGCAGCCTCCTCGGTTCAAGGAGTACCACAACAGATAGGAAAGGGTAAATAGGTTTTATGTAGGTTGGTATGTAGGTTTCCGCGCAAAAGTATGTAGGTTAATGTAGGTTTCGTTGGATAGTAGCTGACTGTCCGAAGGTTTGGCATAAAAAAAGATGCGGACTACCGGGAGGGGCAATGGCAAGTTGCCATGAGTAGCCCGCACATGGAATGGTTGATCAACCCTACTTTGAGAATAGACTAGGGGTCAATACATTCTTCCAGGGAAAACTGCAGGATTAAAAGGCGGCTCCTCGTCCTCGTCGTCCCAGGCAAGCGGATCCCAATCCAGCGACTTCTTAGGTGAAAGTGACAGCATACGCTGTTCAGCTCCACCGGTGATAGAAGCGAACCAGGCAGCCATAGCCAGTGCCAACACCAGGTCGTCCTTATCTTCTTCCCGCCAGGCCTCGTAGGTGTCGCGCCCGGTCTTGGATATCTTCATGCGGAAGTTGATCAGCTCCTCCTCCAGCTCTTTCGCATAGGGCAGGGATCGAGCTATCTGCAGCCTGCTGGATTGGAACAGCTTCACCAGCTCGACGATGATCTCCCTCTTCGGTACGTGGTAGCCGTCCTCGGAGATCACGCGCTCCCGGCCGCCGTGTATAGTGATGGCGATAGGTGCCAGGCCGCGCTCCCTGGCCAGGTCTATGACAGGTCGACCTACTCCGGTTTGATCCATGAGAAGGATCGTCTCGTTGACCAGCTCAGGGTGGTTCATCTTCGCTTTGATGTGCTCCACCACCCCAGGGTAGGTCGTGCCGAGGGGTAAGCGCTCCAGATCCCGACAGTGATAGATACTGGCCGCCTTGATTTTCTGCTTCTGCGCCAGCTTGTAGTTCAGCGTATTGATCTCGTTGCGCTCAACGATCAGTAGCTTCTCTTCGATCAGAGCCAGCGCGGTGTAGTTCTGGATCTGCCCAAGGTCTACTGACAGGATGTATTTGAAACTCATTTGACTATGTTCCTCACGTCC
>Ga0307376_10004131_pt1 | contig 13373 bp, 23 predicted proteins | sample TR2MG_FD_202536 | JGI IMG/M metagenome (GOLD analysis project Ga0307376, IMG submission 202536) | Soil microbial communities from Risofladan, Vaasa, Finland - TR-2 | ecosystem: Environmental > Terrestrial > Soil > Coastal area > Acid sulfate soil | place: Finland: Risofladan, Vaasa | collected...
TTCATGTTTGCGGCGATTTTGCCAGGTCTTAGGTTACTGTTCTATTTTTTTGCCGTAATTTTGCGTAATGGCAATTTTGCCAAGGTCAGGTGATGGCTCGCTGTTCAGCGTGGCAAAAAATAATTTACTTTACATAAAACGTGGCAACTTACCATAACAACATTAGTTTGAAGTAGGAATTTTATGTCAATTAGTTTTACTTTACATAACGAGTTTAATCTCAGATTATGTCAACTATGGTAGCTCTACTTAACATAAACTACTTTCCATAAGAACTTTAGTGCGAAATCCAGAGCTTTACATATAACCTATTGTGCGAAGCACTTTTTAATTTACATAAAATTTATTTTCGTGCGTAAAAGTAGTCATTTATTATGTCAACTTTACATATGTGCTTTTTGTACGAAATAGGACACGCAACCAACTTTATGTAAAGCGGCATAATTGCAATAGCTACACCTTGACATAGTACTATAGTACTATATGAATACCGCAAAATAAAGCTTGACATACCCTGTAAGTGTGGTATACTTAGAGTATAGGAGGTTAGCTTATGGTACAGTAAAAAACCAAGTAGCAGGGGTAACAAGCTACAGAGTGCAAAATCCACTTAAATGCGGTGATTGTAAATTTTAAAAACATAGCAAAGTGTGGACGGTAGAAATTTAGTAAACTACCAAAGCTATAGCAAAATAGCAAAGCATAGCAAAATAAATAAAAAGAGGTAGAACAGTGGTAGACAATAACACCAAAACAGGAATATCACCGTCAACGCTTGGTCGTGAGCGCAAACGGTATCAAGAGATGTCACAGCTTGATGGTGTAACCAAAAAGCAAATCCAGAATCAGATGAAACTGGACGCTAAACGGTACGCTAAGAAGCTGGATAAGGACATTAGCTTTGAGGACTACAAAGCTGATATTGAGACGCTACCCAAAGCGTCAAATACGGGTAAACGTGAAGCTGACAAGGTAGAACGTGATACCCTTATCCTTGAGACTCAAGGGGTAAACGCTATCGCTAACCTTGCGATACAGTCAACACGTGGTGAGGTAGTCCTGAGCAATGCTGACAAGGTGTTAGCGTTTGATTGCTTGGGTGATGCTGGTAATACCCTTGCTACACACATGGTAAACGCATTTGACAAGGTGGGTGCAATGACCATGATTCATGCTCCAAACGGTTTACTCTGTGTGCACATTGCAGGTTGGGAAGATGGTAGCAAGAACTACCGCTTCCAGTACGCACCTCGGAAGCTTCCGATAACTAAACGCTCTGGGTATAGGGATGATAGCTTTACAGCACCCGTATTCGAGATACCAAGAGCAAAGGTAGTCAAAGCACCCAAAGCACCAGAGGTTGCACCAGAGGTTGCACCAGAGGTAACACCAAGCTAATAGCTTGACTGTATTCTGCTAGTCTTGACAGTATAATAATAAGACTAGCAATACACTTTGGAGGTGATACGTGGTTAGTCTATTAAATTTACCACATGACCTAATACTAACAATGCTAATAATGGGTATTGTTGTTTTGGGTGGTGGTATCATTGTTGGTATAATGCAATATCTAAAATAAGAGGTGATAACATGACCTATTATGCGCTAGTCAACAAACTGGTAAACGTGGGGTATGGTATAATGTATAACACCTATGTCAGAGTAATGTATCCTGTTGGAGTCGGTAATACTTACATGCTATACACCGCAACGCTTGGAATGAATTAAAAACGGTGTGCTTTGTTTGTAATGCAATTGTAATACATTGTATGTACTAACAGGGTACACCGTATGCCCCCCGCAGTGCTTTACATAAAACGGGGGTCTGCTTTACATAACGCAATGGTGTGTTGGATCAACTAGGCTAATAACTTTTTCAAACTTCATTGTTGCGTTAAATACTTATCGTAAATGTGGTATTAATGCTTAGAGCAATTAAGCAATTAGTCTAATGGACAACTCACCTGTAGTGTGGTATGATAAAGATGGAGGGTAGAGGAGAGGTAATTTTTTGGAGGTACTATTATGGATGTCTTACTTATAATTGCTCTAATGATTGTGATACCAGTTATTCTGTTTCCTGCGGCTTTTGTGTGGTACTTAAATATTGGTGGTATATTGACTGTTTGGAAGGAAAGAATGGTTAGAGAGACTAGACGTAAGGTTCTACGTAAAGTAGATGCTTAGGCTTGACATCTAGGTAGTTGTATGGTATAATATATATAGAGGTGAGATGGATAAGTACCATGTGCATGTATATATGATTCAAGGGTTATCAGAGGTTGATGTTACTGCTTGTTGCCCTGTTCAAGCTAAAGAATTAGCTCTGGAGCAAGTTAAGGATTTATCATTTGGTGAGTCCGATTGTAACTACATTGCTGTTGCTTTTAGAGAGGAAGAATGATAACTATTTACAGTACTGGAGCATTCGGAGAACCATATCGTGTTGAAGTAGATGATGCTTTGCTAAAAGAGGTTATATCTGCTCAACGTCAACTTAGAATGTTGCCTTGGAATGGTGAAATGTTCTTGCCTGTTCCAATCGTACCGTTGGGTGTAGATAAAAAGCTTAATGCTGAAATTGTGGTGGGGAAGAGTTTGGTGTCTATTTGTATCGAGGGTCCTGAAGGACGCAAGTCGTTGTTAGACTATCCTGACAACTTACTCACCATTTCAGACGTTTACGTGAGTCGTGGATTTGAGTACGACCTAAATGACCATGTTTTTAGCTTAACATCACATGATATAGACATGATAGATACTTGGATAGTACTTAAACATAAAAAATTGGAAAATAGTTAAAATATCTCACTTTGAGTGAGGATTAAAATGGTCTGATGGGCTGTTAATCGTTAATGATCGATCAGGTGGTATAGTATGAAAGTTAGATTCTATAGTAACCCAAAAAGTACAGGGTGGTTAGGTTGGATTGAGAATTGCCGAGAGAACGTGGTGGCGTTCATTCGTCTTGATGGTTCTTTGGTTTTGATTGGTAATCACGGGGGTGCGTGGTTTCGACAGGATAACACTGATATACATAAGCAGGTAATCTTTGGTGAAAAGATTTAAACAGCACCAAAAAACTAATTGACAAAGTTAAATTATTTGTAGTTCTAGAAAAAGGACTACTCTTCCTCGATGAGAGTGTTGAGTCTCTTGTGGAAGACCGTTTCTCAACAAAAACACCGTATCCAGTAGCGGTATAACTCATGGATGCTCAACATTGAAGTTGTTGCTTAATAGGTGTTGATAAGACATAAGTAAATAAGTCTGTAGAAAATGTGTAGTAGATTATTTTGGACGGGGAGTTCGACTCTCCCCCACCTCCACATGAAAAGTAGAGAAATCATAATTAAAGATGATGAGAGTGCTTGGTTCTCGTGTATGCAATGCGATGCTACTGATTGTAGTAATTGTCCTGTAAGATTTATCTGTTTAACTACTAAGAACGAATCTATAATAGTAACCTGTCCAGTAGGGAAAGTAAACGATAAAATAAGAGAACTCAATAACTACCGTTGGAGGCTAAGGGATGGAAGCTCTAGGGCTAGAGCGAACAGACATAACGGTGTGTAAGCACTGTAAATACAGATTTTTCTGTTTTACTACAAGAGAGACGGTTCCATTAGATGGGTTATGTAGTGAGATAGGATTCGGGGAATTGTCTTACGAAACAGTAAAGCAGATGCAGACAGAAAAAGCGAAAAAGCAGGGACGTTACTTTCCCACAAATAAAGCGGATTAGTCCGCTAGGTGGTGGGACAAATATTGGACGGACCCACGTGGACCAATAATGGAACAAAAGCAGAACTATACCAATGTACCAATCTGTCCTAAATGCCAAAAAGTTATGGTATATTTATACACTGATGTAAGAAGATGGAAATCTGCTTGGAAGTGTAGAGAATGTGATACCAATGCAGTAACAATTGGTTATCCAGAGGAAGATGAAGGTGACCCTAGTAAACGACCAATAATATTCGTAAGTACTTTAAAATATTACGAGTTTATTATTATGCCTGGAGACTGTTATGAAAATAGAAAAACTGGAGAAAATTATCTCAGGTTACAAAACAAGCAAGCCAAAGTTTCGGGGAGAGGAGGTGGAGAACAAATCTCTACCGTTTATGCTCTCTACTTTTAGGAAGTTAATAAAGGACGAAGTTCCACCGACGCAGGAAGAGTTTATTAACACTTTCAGAACTGAGTATCCTGATTTAAAATTAAGAGGAATTGTGTCAAGACTAAAGAGAGCTTATTTGTCCTACGTTCGGGAGTATCACCTTGGTTATCTTTTAAGAAAGCACTTTAAAAAAGTTATATACAATGAGAAATTAGACATAAACGGTGTGGATTATGTAATCTACTATCGTGGGGTTAAATTTAATATTCATGCATATGTTAACACTGAAAATGGTAGATATTGGAGAGGTGTTAAAAATGGAAGACACAATTTTCGTGGTGAACATTTAGATATTCCTATGGACTTGGACAAGGGTAAACGTTGTGGCAAAATTATTCTTTACACTGATGACCACGTAAACAAATTAAAAGAAGAGATGAGGAAGGTTGCTGATGAAAAGGTTAAAAAGAGTAGTGAAAAAGTTTCTATGTAGTATAGGGTTTCATGGAAAACTTATTCAAGACGGCAGAACAGGTTTCACTGATTATGTTACTTGTTTGTGGTGTTCAAAGAGCGTGAAAAAATGATTTGCGACATTTTAAAGGCTTCGTCAGATTTAGTTGTGACATTTGAAAACCCATTAGCAAAAGTGATCTTAATAAGATCATAAAATTAGATCAATAGAGATCCTAATTAGATCTTGATCTTGGTTCGAAGGAAGAGTATGAGTGACGGAAACGCTAAAAAAGATATAATAAAAGCTTTAGAAAAGCATCGGGATGAAATTACTGAAATTATTGAAGGTTTTGAGGGACTAGATGAGAGTGATGATGGACGATTAAATCGAATACTTGCCCAAGGAATAGTTATTACCGTGTTTGAGTTTGTTGATGGGTTTGTTAATACTGAGATAAATATTCATAATTTTATGAGAGGGAGAGGATAATGGATTGTTATTTAAAAAAACACTTAAAAGAAGAACACGCAACTATGCGAAATCCTATGTATGAGAGTGTTGTATTTACGTGTCCTGTTTTTGAGCGTCAGATTTGTATGTGGTGTTGTCTCCATGTCCGTGCCGTGTCAAATCCGATGACTAAGAACTACGCATCTGACCAACATCCAAACTATGCTATCAAAACACCAGAACTTTCTGGTAGACGCCTTGACAGTGTTTGGGAAACTTGTGCTCGTTGTCACAATGCGTAGACTTGATAGCGGTGAGGTGTGTAAATAAATGTTGAGGTTTATGGAAATGGTAAAACAAATTGATGTTATAGACATTGTAGAGCTTACTCCCAATGAGGTAGTAGCGAAAGTTAATACCGCAACTGTACCAGTTACTAGAGCTAATGCTGTAGATGCCGAATCCATCTTTGATTGGGAAGACGCCGTTTTTGGTATCAGAGATGCTTGGAAGGGCAAACCTGATAAGGAAAGAGGAGTTATCTTTAGCGAACCTGTAAGTGGACAGATGGTTGTAATTGATATACACAAAAGAGCGGATGGTCAATACGAATTTAGTTATGATGATGACCCTGTAGTGTAGTATTAATTTCTTTGGGGGCTAGTTATGGCAAGGGATGAAGGGAGGAAAATAGATAAGACTCATAGCCCCGAAGATGCTGGTGCTCATAAGGTTGGTTTAAATTACGTTTTCAACCCTGAGACTGGGGAGTTCTATCCAGAAAGTGGTGACCTTTATTCGGCTATACCACAGTTACACCGAAAGGATGTGATAGTCGTTGATACTGAACCTACAAGCTCTGAGATTGGGGTAGATTGTAGAGGATTTAAACATTGTAGATTTGATATTAAAGTTACGGGAGAAAATGTTACTTCGTTGAAAGTAGAAATTTTGCGATGGAACATTACAGCCGAGGAGTGGTTCTTCGGTGGATTAGTAGACTTGTTGGACAGTAAGTCTTTTACAGTTAAAGGTGGAGCAGTTAGTTTGATTGAAGACGAAGCATTTGGGGCTATACTTTTCTTGAAAGTAAGAGAGTTTGTTGGTGATAATTTTTGCCTTAATTGTTGGGCTGTTCTTTGTTAGGCTTGACAATTAAGTACTTATATGGTATAATGAAAATAGACAGATTAAAAAGGGAAGTTGCAAAATTAAAAGAGAAAACCGCCGAGTTTGTGGCTCCAGGGTTTTCTTACTACGAGCAGGAACTTATCAGGAGAGTTATAAAAGCTGTTTTCCACCAAATCACTGGCAGTAGTGATATTAGTACAGCCAAAGAAATTCTAAAGAAAACGGAGTGGTTAGATGAGGAAATTGAACTTGAGTTATGACAGCATAGGTATGATTAGTTTTGAGTTTGAGAGGAGAACTCTTCGAGATAACAGAGTAGTGTTATTAACAGGTGAGGTTGATGCTGGAACTGCTCATGAGTTTATTGAGGATATACATGTGTTATTACACGAAGAGTCCAGAGACCCAATTACAATTATAATAGCATCACCTGGTGGGGACGCTTTCTCTGGTTTTGCTATGGTTAGGGCTATTAAGTTAGCTCAAAAGTGTGGTATTAGAGTTATAGGTGAGGTTCATGGTTACGCTTGTTCTATGGCGTTTTTTCTACTACAGACTTGCGATGAAAGAATAATGGGCAAACTTGACATTTTGATGGCTCACGGTATTACCACTGGTTTTACTGGGGATATGAGAAACATTGAGGCAGAAACTAAGTTACTTACTTACTGGCATACAGAGTGGGCTAATTTGGTTGCTAAAAGATGTATTGGTGAGCACACTGAATCTGGATTCTGGTTTGAGGTTTTCAGAGATAATACTCCTCAGTGGTATACTTCTGACGAGTGTGTGGAAATGGGGCTAGTGGACAAGGTTGATGATAATAGTTAACACAAAGAAAATCCACCCAAAAGCAATAGTTCCCAAAACAGCTACCAAGGGTTCGGCTTGTTTTGACTTGTATGCTTGCGAAGATTTTGTTTTAGGTAATGGTTACTTCCATAGGACTAGAACTGGTCTCATTTTTGAGATACCTAAAGGGTGGAATATGAAGATATACAACAGAAGTGGGATGGTAGCTAGAGGTATTATAATTCCCAACGCACCTGGGATTATAGATTCTGATTACAGGGGAGAAATTATTGTTCTGCTTTATGGTTTATTTATGAAGAGACAAGAAATCTTCCAGATCGGTAGTAAGGTGGCACAGGGCGAGTTAGTAAGAGGAGAATCTGTTGGGTTTAACGTGGTCTCTAGTCTATCGAACACCGAACGTGGTTCTGGTGGATTTGGTTCAACAGGTAAATAAAGGGGGCAAGGAATGGAAAAGGAATATTCGGTCTACTTAGCTGGCAGGATAGCTAATTTAAGTTATGATGAAGCTATGACTGACAGAGACGTAATGATTGAGAAACTAAGTACAGTTGGTATTAAGTGTCGGACTCCAATGCGGGGTAAACAGCATTTAGTGGGGACGCAGAAAATCACTGGTGATGCTTTCAAAAATGGTCTTACCATACAGGAAGTTATTCAAAGAGACCTGAGCGACGTGGAGAAAGTTGATGTTGTGTTGGTTCTTACTGGAGATAACGCTAGTTGGGGCACTGCTGCGGAGTTTTGGTATGCAACATGGATTACACGTACACCAACACTTGTAATCGCAAAAAACCATGTTGGTGGTTGGTTAGAATATTATGCTACCAGAATTGTACCAGATTTTGATGCTGCCGTTAAGGTGTTGCAGCATTGGAAGAAGTATTGGAACGGTGAGGGAGTATATAATACGAGGTAAAAAACTATGAGTGGTAGATTTGGTTGGGGTTCTACGCCCCTTATACATATATTGACTGACACAGATATTGATGCTCCAGGTGAAGGAAAAAGGATTTGGATAACCGATTTATTTATCGAGTGTGGTGCTAATACTAGTATAGGTCTTAGCGAAATTATTAGTGCGGAGGTTATAATCCCCAGTGTTCAGAATATGGACCACACCTTTGCTGCCCCTATAAAGTTGGGTGATAATGTTGGTGTTTCTATAGACATTACTGGGGTAGGTTCAACACGTATTGTAATTGGTTACTACATAGAAGGGGCGGCACACAATTAAATGAGAGTAATAAAACGAGATGGTAGGATTGTCAAGTATAATCCTGAAAAAATAGTTGTTGCCGTAACCAAAGCAATGAAGTCAATTGGTAAGACGGATGACGAGATTGCACAAAATATTGCCACCGTTGTCACTGATAACTTGGATGGTGGTAGAGAGGTATCTGTAGAAGACATTCAAGACAAGGTTGAAGATGCCCTTATTAAGCTAGGTGACGCTCAGTTAGCAAAAACATATATTTTATACAGAGCAAAAAGAGCCGAGGTTCGTGGGTTCAGAGAAGCCATTGGTATTGAAGAAGATGCGCTTAAATTGGGGGTTAATGCTTTAGCTTTACTAGATAAGAGGTATCTTAAAAGTTTTGATGGAAAAAAGGAAACTCCGTCACAAATGTTCCACAGGGTTGCTAATCACGTAGCATCGGTAGAGAAGACATTTGGTGGTAGTCCTGATTACTGGGGTAAAGTATTCTATAACTTAATGGCTAACCAAATATTCTTGCCGAACACACCGTGTTTAGCCAATGCTGGTAATCTTGATTTAAATTATTTGTTTGCTTGTTATGCATTTGAGGTTGGTGATTCTATGGAGGACATACTGCAAACAGCTAAAGACTGTGGTATGGTTCAAAAGACTGGCGGCGGTGTGGGTCTCAATTTGTCCAAACTAAGACCATGTGGTGATAGGGTTAATACAACTGAAGGTATCGCTAGTGGACCTATTGACTTTATGAGGATTTATGACACAGTAAGCGATGTCATCAAACAAGGTGGGATTAGACGTGGTGGCAATCTAGGATTATTGTTGGTCAACCACCCAGATATAATTGATTTTATAAAATGTAAGAATGATGAAACTAGACTAAACAACTTCAATATTTCAGTCGCTATCACTGACGAATTTATGCGGTGCGTAAAGAACGATAGTGATTTTTCTTTGATTAACCCCAAGAATGGGGAAACTGTACGGAAAGTTAATTCTAGGCATCTGTTTCGCTTTATTGCCGAGTCTGCTTGGCGGAACGGAGAGCCTGGTTTTGTTTTTTGGGACAAAATTGAGCAAGACAACCCTACACCAAAACAAGGGCACTTAATAAAAAACTTGTGTGGAGAGCAAGATTTGCTACCATATGAAGCTTGTGTTCTTGGTTCTATAAACCTAGTAAAGTTTGTTGAGGGTGGACAGATTGTGTATAACTCTTTAAGAAAGGTTGTTCATCATTCTGTTAGGTTTCTTGATGATGTCATTAATGCTTCAAATTATCCATTAGAGGCTATTCGTAACAAGGTCATGGCAAATAGGAAAATAGGTTTGGGTGTGATGGGGTTTGCTAATTTGTTATTGGTGTTAGGTGTTCCATATGATTCGGAGGAAGCCGAAAAAATTGCTGAAGAAGTGATGGATTTTATAAACGTAGAGGCTAGAAAAGCTTCCGCTCGTTTGGCTGATGACCGTGGCGATTTCTTAGGGATTAGTGAATCTATCGTACAAGCACCACAAAGAAATGCTTCTCTGACTACCATAGCTCCAACTGGTAGTATAAGCATTATAGCGGAGACGTCTAGTGGTATTGAACCTATTTTTGCTGTGGTCTATCAGAAGACTAATATCTTAGAGAACAACACATTTTTTGAGGTTAACACGGTGTTTGAGAGCATCGGTAAACAGGAAGGATGGTATTCCCAGGCATTGATTAACAAAGTTATCAGGAATGGTGGCAAGGCGACAGGAATTACAGAAGTACCAGAAAAATGGCAAAAAGTTTTTAGAACAGCGTTGGAGATTGCTCCTGAATGGCATGTAAGGATGCAAGCAGCTTTCCAACGTCATGTCAACAATTCAATATCAAAGACTGTAAATCTACCATATGACGCTACAGTTGATGATGTCGAGCGAGTTATTAAGCTTGCATACGACACTAACCTAAAAGGACTTACGGTATTCCGTAACCTAAGTAGGACAAAGCAGGTCCTAGAAACGCTGTGTACAGAGTGTGAAGATGATTATTGTCCTATTCCTCAAGAATTAGTTTCTAACCTAGAAGAGTAACAAAAGAAACGTTCTTTGTTGCTAACAGTGTAATTTAGTTTGGAAATGGCAAAAAAGCCACTGGTGTACTAAACATGACTTATAAATGTGCAATATGCAATACTGTAATTTATCGTCCCAATCGTTATTTTTGCTGGCACTGCTATCACGACTTTAAAGATGCTATCCATAAGAAGAAAGAATGGACTAAGTTTGTTGTAAGTGAAGAATCGAAAAGACGAAGAAGGGAAAAAAGAGATGCCTGCACCACACTCATTTATTTGGGGGACAGGTGGGATATTGGTATTGGGGGAACCCTAATTCGCAAAGAAGGTTATCGTTATGGGCAGGAAAAGAAAAGGGCAAGAAGTTCAAGAAAGAATTGAGAGGTACTTAGAAGAGTACGAGCTTGATGAATTGAACCAAGCTAATGATATGGCGGCTCTTACCCATATGTGCCAAATAGAAGTTAATGTTGACCAAATTCAGAAAGCTCTTAGCACAATAAAAAACCCATTAGAAGAGTCTAAGAAAATTAGAGAACTTCAAAGTTCTTTGCGTGATGCTAATCAGAGTTGGGTGTCACTACAGCAAGAGCTTGGTATTAGTAGAAAAAAGAGGCAAAGTGATAGCGATGAGTCCCCATTACAGTACGTAGAGAGACTCCAGGACATGGGTAAAAAATTCATAATCAGCAGACTAAAGAAATTTGTGTGCCCTTCGTGTGGGCAGGTTTTGGGTAAATATATTTTTTATGTCACCGATAAAGGTGAAAAAGGGTCAATAGACAGCAAGGTTAAACCAATTGACCCGTATAGATTTACTATTCGCTACGAGTGCTGGAAGTGTGGAGAGATGGTTGAAGTGTCTAATGAATAGTTTGTGGTAGTTCAGAAATGAAAGAGAAAACAACACTTGGTGATGGTGACCTGGCTGTATTGGAAATACTTGATGACCCAGTTCTGTTCAGTGAGTTTATCAGGAGTACTGATGAGGAAATTGAGCAAGGTGAAGGTTGGCATTATGACAACTACCAGAGAAAAATGCTAACTGATAGCTCGTCTTATATTAGTATAGCTACTGGTAGAACCACTGGTAAGACTGCCAGCATGGAAACAAAAATTATTCATGATGCTATATCAAACAAGTACAAAAAATCGAGTGCCAATGAAATATTATTGGTTGTTCAGAACAAATCACAGCTAGAACCCGTGTTTTTGCGTCTTATTAATTTCTTTAGAAGGCATTCTCTATTGAAGTACTTTGTTGATAGGTTTAGCGTCAATATGTCAAGTCATGAGATAAGACTATTGAATGGTTGTCTGGTAAGATGTAGAATTGTTGGTTCTACGGCAGATAGCAATGTTATCGGTCTTCACGTTCCGTGTATATATGTTGATGAGGGTCAGGTTTTTAACTATGCAGCATGGAACTCACTGATGCAATGTTTAACCACGTGGGACGAAGGTTTTAATTTGTGGGTTAGTGGTGTTCCTAATGGTTTACGTGAAAAGAACGTTCTTTTTGAATGTGACCAAGTAGACCCAAAGTTCTCACGTCATAATATATCAAGATTAAGCAGTACAAGGTACACAAAAGAACAACACCAAACAGACCTCAAGCAGTATGGTGGTGAAAATGGTGATGATTATGTTCATTTGGTTCTTGGTGAACACGGGTCACCCGCTTTTTCAGTATTCGACAGAAAGTTGATGAGAATAGAGGACTATCCAGTGACAGTATCTATTTTGAATAACATATCATTAGAGCAGCATGGCGGGCAATATAACGAACTTTTGATAGCACCAGAACTTACCGCCGACATACAGAAAAGACATGATTTGATAATTGCTGGAATAGATGCTGGTTTCTCTAATGACCCAACCATAATTACTATACTGTGGAGGGATAGAGAAACTTTGGTGTGGAGAGAACTTACTAGGTTTGAATTGAGAAGAATCAAATATCCAATACAGGCAAAGATAATTAACTGGTTGGACACTATTTACAGGTTCAATATGATAAGCATTGATGCTGGACATTCTGGTTTGGCGTTGTGTCAAATATTACAAGATGAGACTGGTGAGTTCAAAAGTAAGACATTTACTAAGAGATTAGTTCCTGTTGACTTTCAAGCGAATGTTGTTACTGGGTATGACGAGGATGAAAAGGAAATAAAAGATAGGGTAAGGAAATTTACAATCCAAACACTGCAAAAGTGGAGTCAGAACGACCAAATAATTGCTTTTACCACACAGGATGATGATATAATTACCGAGCTTGAGCGAGTTGGATTTACTAGAGACATGCTTGGTCAACCAAAATTCTTTGTGTATTCACCACAGGGCGGACAAAGAGGTGAAGACCACTTATTGGCTTCATTGTTGACATGGGTGTATGGGTATTATTATAAGTATTACTCTCCTGAAAAACCAAACAGTAAGGGTAAGTATGGTGATTTAGCTAAGGGTGGTTGGTTAGAGAGGTAGGTTAGGAGTGGGGGCTGGAGGTTGATAACGATATGGAAGAAAAAAAGAAAACTACAAGTAAAGTGGCTACTGGGAACATAAGTCCAGGTAAACTGGTAAAAGCGTCAATTAATATTCTAACAGACCCGACGCAGACTGGGTTACTGTTCACTAACGATGTAGACAGAATGGAGATACCAAAAGAGTATCACAAGTTGATAAAGACTTGTAGATTCTTCTACAAGCGTGACCCAATTGCTGGCACTGTTTTGAATAAAATGGTTGATTGTGCCATTACTCCTCTATCAAACAAGAAATCAGAGTGTACCGATGATGAATATGAAGTATATAATGCTTTAACTGAGATGCTTCAAGAGTTCTTCAGAAACGTGTGCCTAGAGTATTTACTTTCTGGTTTAGTTATTCCACATTATGAGTGGGCGAGAGTGAGTGGTAGTGACCTTTCTCAAAAGTTAAACTCTAGACGTAGAGTGACCGTCCCCGACAACATTTGGTTTAGAGACCCCGCAACGGTTACGGTTAAGAACTCAGTTATTCCGAATAAAAAATATTATTTTGTTGATGTTGACGCAAGAACTATATCATTTGTTAAGAATAAGGGTAAGTATCCTGATGGTACAGTTGATAAGGAAACGTATGAGAAAT